>JAABUP010001050.1_pt1 | contig 59076 bp, 63 predicted proteins | sample 5559201 | NCBI WGS metagenome assembly JAABUP01 (sample SAMN10711887, study PRJNA513373) | rock metagenome | isolation source: Antarctica rocks | place: Antarctica | reverse complement strand
CGCTTAAGCACTCAGTGCAGGCTGTTCAGTCATGTGAAATTAAGCTGTCAATGTCAAGACGCTGGGTGCTACTACCTAACACTGCTCTAGCAAGTGGTGCTTTGGATGTCACCCCAGGATTGCTAAAGGATATGTGATCAAAATCTATCTCTGCATTGATCACTAATAAAGTAGTTGGTTTAAGGGTTTAGGCCCAAACCCTAGACCAGATGTCATCACTAGGTCTATGCCCGACGGCATCACTTGAAGCATCTTCGTCCAAGCTGATCACATCTACCTCTGCTGCAGCGTCATTTGACGACATCTGTGAAGGGTGTCATTCACTGTGACTGCAAATGGGCCCCCCGCAAAGCTCGTTTCACACTTGTTACTGCTGTAAGGTTTCAGTAGGGTTTGCAGCTTTCGCCTACAGTGGGCTTTTGTTCTGCCCGGAGGCGAAAGCTTTCGCCCCCTTTCGCCGGGCGAGGCTTTCGCCAATCGCCCCGCACACTGGCATGTCATCTTCAGGTGAGTTTTGCAGGGGCACAAAAGCAACGGATCTCAGGCGCCTCACCTAGAGCAGGATCAAGAGAATCAGCAAGCACATGATCCAATCAAAGTTTGTATTGTATCATGACAGCAGTACTGCAAACAGATTTGAAGACTAGCCAAAATTGTCTGAGAAAGTTATGCTTGACACTGAGCTGCATTCTGTTCTTGTTTTGCCCACGCCTTCCTTGTGGTCAATAAAGCCCACCATCATCAAACGATAATTTGTCATGTGATAAGCAACATCTTCAAATTATTGATAATCATTACGAGATTTTGTGTCAGTCATGTCACTTTTGTCTTGGCATGAACCTTTTGCAGCACTTTGACTTGCCCTGTGGTGAACCTTACAGTTAGCTACTGTCTCTTTGTTGTCCCACCAGATCTGCTGATTGATGAACACATCAAGACTGTCTGTTGCAGGCTGGCCACCAGCGTCTGTGACATATTGGCGTTCAGTCCAATCCTGGAGCTTGCAAGACTGCAGAACAACATCCTCAGGATTGCCTGCATGCCATTCAGAAGTCGTTCGGGATAATGCTTGTGCAAACAGATGCCGTGATGATTAGCATTTTCTCAAAGACACAGGTATTGATATAGCATGCACACATGGCCAGCTGTCTTGTAGCATGCAAGCCGCACTGCATTGATGCATGTTACCTGTATCATATGCGTATTCAATGCACTGGTTGCAAGGCAGCCGGCAAACAGCCACGTATCATGAAGACTCTGCTTTTGGATCAGGCATTGGGTCCCCTTTCATGTCCACTTGCAGCTTGCAAGGGCCCAGCAGAAGTTGAAGCGGGCACTGTACTGTTGCTTTTGGCTGGAAGATTTTGTGAACTTCTGACTCTGTGTCTGCCAGATCTGGCATACATGCATGTTGAGTGCCAACATGCTGCTGACATTGCTGAACGCATTCTGTAATATACCGTTTGCTGATGCCGAACTGTTTGCCTCTGACACAAATACGTCTGCCCATCAGATCCATCAAAGCTCGACCTTGTCAGCAACATGCTTTCGCTGAATGCTGCCCGCCTGTGCTTCATACACAGCAGTTCACCAATCCCCTGCTGTAGCATGTCTGCAGCTGCACAGCAGTATGCTCCTTGCAGAAAGTTTTTTTCACTGACGTGTGGATCTCGAACAAGAGCATTCGTTGAGTCGGCAGACTATGGTAGTCAGAAGAACATGCCAGTCATGCCATTCCTTACATATAGTGTAGTCTGCACTTGAGGCAGCCACAAGGGAGGCTGCGTTCTTGGAAAAACAGTGGGCAGTAGTACCCTGTGTAAGGGAGGCTGTGTCGCAAGCTTGTGCAGCAGATGGAAAGGCAAAGCGCAGCTGAACACCAGTCTGTTGTTTGGTCAACGCTTGACATAGCGCAACGGGTGCTTCAAAGTCGTCGTGCGCACGCCAAATGGCAGAACAAACTAACACCAACACTTGGGCAGAAGCGTAGCATCTTGCAGCGGAAATTCCCGGAGGCAATGTGCGCAGAGGTGAATGAGTGCTGTGAATGTCGAAATTCGTTCAAGTGCCCCAGTCCTCATGAGATCAACTGGGTGTGTAATCAGAAATCAGAAGTGAAATCCTGAGTGAAATCATAAGAACTTGCGCTTAGGAAGGGATGTGCGTTGTCACAAGTGCGGATGCCTCGCTGAGGGCGGGATGCTGCCTATAGCCCTTCTTCCGGTGTGAAGGACCCATCTACCTTCACAGGTTTTTGACACGAGCTTGAGAATCACAGGCTCGGCTTTGAGCTTGGCGTCGTGTTGCTGATGCTCCCTCGCATTACGTTGCGACACCTTCTGTCTTCATGCAACCCGGTGCGATGTCTGTGACGAGCAGCCTCCGGTGCTTCGAGTGAGGACTGTTGACAGAGCCTTTCAGGTCTACTTCTTGACTCAAGCACGTTGTGTCTTGATCTTTCCTACAGCTTGCGAAAAGTACCGGACAGCGCAGTCCTGTTACAGACCGGTCTTGTCTTTTCTGCTGGCTTCTTAGTTGCGAGCATATTGTCATCCGCTGCTTCTGCAGATGTCTGAGGCAGCCCTGGAAGGTGAGGTTCGGCAAGCTAAAGATGCTGTCACCGAGGCTGAGGCAGCGTATGTCACAGCAGATGGCGAGAGCAAGAGTCAACTGTTTCAGATGTATATGGTAAAAGCCAAGGCACTGGAGCAACTGAGGGAAGAAGTGCTGATGCAGCAACGCGCAGTTGCAGGAACATAAAGGAACCTTATATATAGGACCTTGTACATGATGTGCATGGAAAATTTGTCACAGTGCAATGATAGGAGACTGCTGTGTTTACTCACAAAGCAGCTCAGTAAAGTCGGCGCAGCCTGTTCTCTGTGGCTCAAGGGGCCCAGACAGCACATACTGCTATGTGTTCTCATGCAGCCATGTTTTCCCAGCTGCACCTGCAATGCAACATCTGAGTCAAGGACGACTCTGCAGATGCAGACAACTTCATCGCCTGCTTGCATCCCTGACAGTGAAGCCCAACACAGCGGATTGCTTGGCAAGTCAAGTAGTCACTATGCCATCTGGTCACCATTTGTCAACTCGTTTTACTGGCAATACAAGCAATGCCATTCAGGGAAGCATGGTCGGGACAGCGACGACGAACACAGACCGCCTCAGAAAGCACGAACAGGTAGTCCAGCTTCTACACATGCAATGGCAGTGCAACGTGTACAGCGTGTGCCTTCCTAAGTGAGTTCTGTGTTGCACCAAGAGTTTGTATGCATGGCATTGTCCAATTGACTTACGACTGATGCCACTATTCTTTGCTTAGGGTGTGCAATGAGCTTTCCTTGAGCTAAAGAGAAGTTCAGCATATATTTCGTTGTTTACCTTGTTGAGGCATCTGACTTGTACATTCAATAATCCAGTCTATGAAGTGCAGTGTCAATGACAGGTCGTGTCGCTGTTGGACGGGAGGAGATGGCGTTGAGAGCAAACAAGAGGCTGCCATCACCTTCATCATATGGCAAGCCTGGAAAGGGCGGATGGACTGACCGCAAACTGCGGGATTTGCAGAGCTGCATGTGTTTCCATCGCTCTGCTCTTAACAGTGACAAGCAGCCAACCCTTGTGGTGCTGATGGACCCAATCCTTGCTCAAGTGTCGCATGATTGTGAGTATGCAATTCCCACAGATACAGACTGCAAATTTGCAACCCTTGTGGCTTCAAGGATGTCCAATGCGTTTGCCAATGAGGATGACAGGATGCACGCTTTTTGGGACTTGCTAGAGCACGCGTTTCACGTGAGCTTTGATCGTGCTGTGTATGCCAAAGCTGAGACTGATGGCTCCTTCATGCATCTAGGAGGACTTTTAGTCAACATCGAAGTCAAAAATGAAGTTGGTTCTGGTGGTGGAGCTATTCATGTCCAGAGTGCTGCATATGCTGCTGCGCATGCCTTTCAGGCTAGCAAGATCAGGCGCAATTGTGTTTGCCCAACTTTGCTGATAGAACTGGCTGGTCCCAACATGAGTCTTTCTGGTGCTGTGCTTGCTGACATGGCCTTGTGGGATCAATTAACCCCTATGGTCTCTCTGCTTTGGCAGCCTCATAGCCACTTGATGTTGCAAGCTGCTCGGTGCTTTGCTGCCATACGAAGGGCATTCCCCCAACTCCGCAGCTTTTACGAAGCAATGGATCAACAAGACCGTGAGCATCAGGCACCTCAGCGACAGCTTGAATACCCATACTCAACAAGCTTCGCTGGGCCGCAAGGACGTGCAATATCTCTGTACTATGAGCAAAAGATTTCTAGTACATGCTTTAAGGCAACACTGGACAACCAAGAGGGACACGTGCTGGTGAAATATTGCAAGTCATACAGTGTAGAAGCCCATACCTGTCTAGCATCTAGTGGGTTTGCTCCAAATTACGTAGGCATGGCAAGCCTTACAAACGAATGGATCATGGTGGTGATGGAGTATGTGGATGGGTGCTTGTGGGATGACGCAGCAGAGAAGCCACTTGCAGCACTCCAAGATGCTGTGCAACTGTTGCATAAGGCTGGCTTTGTGCACAGAGATTTCCGCTCTAACAACATTATGGTGGTGTCAAGCGGCGTGCGCCTGAATTCAACAGCTAATACATCTTGTAGGTGCAAGTAGAACTCCAGCAAGCTAGTGTATAGCATAACTTTTTTTGCTGCAACACAGCCATAGCCTCAAATGCCAAAGCGACCTGCTTGCATGCCATGAGGGGTGGATGGGACAAGGGGGGATGGTGGGTTAGCGCGCACAGCTTGTAGCGTGCAAAATACACACCCACCCTATGCAAGACCCGGGGCAAACGAGTGAGTGACTGAGTACCCAAACCACATGATCCAGAACACATACATGCAGCTCCACTTTGAACATGTCACACTGAGAAGCACTTAAAGCGCACTCAAAAGCAAGTAGCCTGCATGATTACAGACATGATGGCGCTCATGACAGCATCAGCATTTGTTTTACTGATGCTGACCTTGTGCCTCACATTAATGCTGTGATTGCCCATGGTGTCCCACTGCTCAATAAAGGGCCCCGTGTCCCCCAGAAACTGAGCCTCAGGTGGGGAGAAGAATCCAAGTAGGGTCACACAAGCCCTAGCAACCGATGGAGAAATGTCCTGAAGTTGCTTCTCCGCTCACTCAAGGAAGACCCACCAATGTGAAGTTGTGAAGAGGCAGATCCCGAGGCTGACCCAGCATACCCCGAGTGAAGCAAGGGTTTTCTGCCGACGCTGGGACAAGAATACAATGAAAAACTGAATGGAGAGATGCAGCCCTGCTGCTGCTGCTGCTGGGACTGCCCTTGGGTTTTTGTTGAGGTGATGGGGAGAAGGTACGAGTACCCCACCGCAAGGCAATTGAGTAATTCTCAGGGCTGTGACTTTGCCTAACATTGCAGCTGCCAGTGCTGGCAACTGCTCTTAATTTCTACTGTTGCTGCCTGTGTGTGCTAGAGTAGCATGCTGCAGAGTAGCCGCTTAGGGTTCTGCTGCTGCTGCTGCGGCTCTTGAGCTGTTGCTGCAATGCCAGAAAGTGCCTTTGCACGAGCATGCTTGACAAAGTTATGCATCACCAGTGCTGAACCAATGTCACTTCATGTCCACATGTTGGCATTGGATGCTGCAGCTGTACTGGGAAGGTGTGCAAAACAGAGCATGCTGGGTCTCACTGTCAAGCCATGGTACACCCAGCAAAGCAGCTTCTGACGGCCTGAAAAGCAATGCATGTTGCGGACTATGACTAACCAACTTTGTGTCCATTGAGGTTGACATATGGCTTGTGACAAGAGGCTACTCAGGCACAAACCATATGGCAGTGTTCACACAGGCAACATACAGATGGTTATGCACCAGCAGGTCAGAGGTGCGGCTGGGTTTGCAGTGTGACAATGCATGTGCCTAGCTTTGCACACATGCAGGTTGTGGTGGTGCTGGCCTGTGCTGCACTGATAACACCAGCTGAACGCTTGGGGGCAGAATCTGCTTGTGGATTCTGGCGATAAAAGAATGACCAGACGAACCATAGGTTGCTTCAGCCTTAAGGCACCCTATGTTCCAGGTTTCCAAGGGGGAGACTGAGAGGTGACCGTTATACTGCGGTTGGCCGAGGGATGTAACGCGCTGCAGCCTCTCAAGCCGGCGTAAATTATATGCACGTGGGTTGAGAGGTGATTTGCAGTGCCGTGGGCGTCACAGCAACTGGACTGACCTATCGCTGTCGCCAGCCGAGAAATGTATCGCCGCCTGAAGGGACAAGTGTAGTGGAGGTGCACGATCGTCAAACTGCATGCAGGTTGAGATCGACGGCACACAACAGTCTAACTACGCCGACTGGAAGTATGCGGTGCAGAACAGGAGGTTAGGCAAAAACTCGCACCAACAACACGCCGATAGTGCTGCATATGTCGTACATGCAAGGGGAACAGGTCCGAGTTGGCTGAGCGAGCTGGATCTGCCTGTGTGACGGACCGCGCGAGGTTAAGTGAGTGAGGCGCAAGACGCTGACAGGCACAACGGTGAAGGCGAGCGTTACGCCCTGACAGACATTTCCACGTAAAATCTCTGGTTGACCGACTGGACCGACTGCCATTGCCCTGCTCTGTACCTTTAGCATCCTGACCTTCTAAATAGCGAGTCCGAAGGGTTTGTTGATGCGATTCATGTACAAGGAAAGCCTTCGGTTTCGCTACTTGCTTGTGTCTCCTCTCGTGTGTACGTTCACCTGCTTGTTTGACAGGCCAAAACGGGTGGGAGGCTGGCGCCTTCATCAATGCTGAGCAGATTTGTGTGTCACATCTGTCGTGCCGCCTTTTGGCCAGCTAGGCAACGCTACGCTATGCAACTGTACATGCTGATCTCTTGCACCTGTCTTTTTGTTGAGAAACAGCCATCGCACACCTCTGCTGACGATCTTCTTGTGTACAGCTGCGCGGCTTGTAATGAGCATGTTATCACTGTGAGTCACACACAGCATTTGCAACTGAGCCCTTTGCTACCACGCTACGTGTGACAGCTGCACGTGCACAAGGGTATATGCAGAGTTCATTTTGCCTTGACTGCAGTCAAGGTTGGCACATCTTATCACAAACCAGGTCCTGTCCTGTTGCTATGCTTGACAGTCAGCTTTTGTGTAACAGCAAAACAGGCTGCAACCACGCAAATATGGTTTGTGGCTTGCTGTGTTGAGGGTCAGCCTGAAGCCTGAGCATTGTTTGCTGCAACACATGCCTGTGTACAAAGCAGCAAGCCAGTGATGTTACATGCTACAGTAGCTCCAGGGAAGCCAGCCCCCAAGAAAAGTATCAGGCAAAGGGTGCAGCAGGCATGCTTCTGGCTATTATCACCAATTATGCAGCTGGGATGTTGCTCCTCAGGTAACAACACCAGCCCATGATGAGTGCACTTTATTTCAAAACTGTTGTTGACACAAGGCAACAAACATACTGATGCTGAGACACGCCATGACTCATTACGGCATATTCAAATATGTTCTGTTCATGCGCAATAGCATGCACAAACAAACAGACCAGGCAGTGTCATTTTAGGTCGACATGTTGACATTTTAGTTAGTCAGACTCGGCCTTACAGCATCCTCCTCATTTCTTGCCATGCTGCATTTAAGTACAAAGCAACAAACGGATGTTGACTCGATGTTTGATAGGTCTTTCATAGCAGACAAATGACAAATGCTTTTGCTGCAAAGGCTTGAGCTGTTCGGGGCAGGTTTTTACAGCATCAGCAGCAGCTTGGCCATACACAGACTGTCTAGCAGCCGCAGTGACTTGTCCAACTTCTTGGCTAATTCCTTGTGCATACACCTGTTGCAGGCAGTGCGTTGGATCATTTGGTTCAGGCTCTGCCTGCATTCACGAACAGCCTTCAAGACAAATGATGTGCAGATTGCCAAGTTAAAGGACACAAAAGATGATACAAAAGAGTCATGCAAGTGAATCATACAGCAGTGGGCAGAGTGTGACCGGAGTGGAACAACGCCAACTGAGGAAGGCAATTGGCCAATCGCCATGGCATTCCTTTATGCTAATGGTAGTGCTTCTGACCATGATGTGGCATTAGCTACCAGAATTCACAAGCATGTTGGGCACATTGAGTGTGAACTCTGGTCATTGTGCATTTATGCATGCATACTTGCTGAACCTGCAAGCCATAAACAAATGGCACAGCAAATGATTGGCATTGCAAGCCACATGATTCTGGCCGTACTAGCCAAAACGATGGCATATTTCACGCACCTGGACAAAGCCTTGCGTGATGCTGTTGATCTGCTTGGCTTCCATTGCAGCAGCAATAATGATGTCAGGTGCCTCAGTCCCCGCTTGAGTGTTCATGGCTTGTCTAAGAGCTTGATGCAAAAGCTTGCCCTTGGATTTCACGAGAGATTGCTGCTTGATTTAAACCTGTCACAATCATTTGTGCAAACATTTGATCATTTGTACCATTGGATTCATGTTTATAGTAACTTGTGTAGGGAAGACCAACAGCTCTTGCCAACATTGCAGTGTTCACCATCTTGTCCGCAACGACGGTGACATTGCCTGCAATCATGACCCAAAAGATTCATCTCCACATGTCACACAGTGTACCAAGCAAGTGAGCAAGCAGCAAGAAACGTGTTTGAGCATGTTGAGCTCAGCTTCAATTTGACAGAGGTAATAAACAGGCAGAGACGCACACATTGACAGGGGGGCAGTTGCAACACACATGCAATGAACACATGCATTTACTGCTCTCAACAGGTAATTGTCCAAGTGGTCAAGGTATATACAACAGGTCGATGCAAGTTAACCTGAAGCTTGTTGAAGTGATTGTGCAGAAACCCCAAAGACGCCACTGGCTGCAATGGCCACTTGAAGGCATTGATCATTCGCTCAGAATATCATCACCGCCGACGACGGCGGCTGATATTTGTTCAGCTTCAGCGCCCAAAGCCTTGGCTTGCAGTAACGTCAACATCAGTTACAGTTAATTAGAAGTTTAAATCAACACTGCGGATTAAAAGAGCACACACCTGCCATAACTCGCAATGATAAAGTGCAATCACATATGCTCATCGTGCATCAACACAGGTTGTCTGTGCAATGCATGATGCCACGTCATATTGTGCACAATGTGACAAAGAACTGTAAGTGAGATGTTCTGTGCACGTGGCCATACCTCGAGCTTGCAAAAATCATGCACGTGTCCAATATGCATGCATGAACTGTATTCTACATTAATGCTTACAAACCACACTTGCCTGAGTGAGCGTTGGCGTCAATTGTCCTGTACTACTGTTTGAGCATCGACTGCAGCATTCACGCCGTCGATAACAAGCATGACATGAATCAGCCTAGACTGGGCTTGCAAAGTCAGGTTGCGAGGGTGGGCCCCTACCGTTGGCGATAGCTTGCGCAGCGGCATTGGTGCTGTTTGCAACAACAGCTTGCGCAAACGCGTGTTGCTTTGCATTGCTCGTAGAAGCCAATGCCGGTGGTGATGACGACGCGAGTATCAAAGTCGTCAACAACGTTCCAACGACCATTAGCCGCAGCCAGGTGCAGAGACAAAGCAAAACGGCCGCCATTGAATGATTGCGGAGAGTCACTACAGTCACTCTGTGGCAAGCAAGAACGTTGCAGTTTGTAGCCAACTCAATTGCAGACAACGCGCAACAGTTCAATGCAGTTACAAGTCCCCACGATCGCCAGAATGCAGTTTGGCGACGCTTCCAATGCAGGTATGTGCTGTTTCGGACTGCTTCACGTGGTTGCGTTCAGCTTCGTTAGGAACATGATGGCCCTCGTGGCTTCTGGCAGTTGATAGTCATGGTAGGAATGGCAGCCTCTGCAGTGCTGTATGACGGTCATACTATGACCTGCACACGTGCACATGTTACACGCTCCAAGACTCTTTTGCTAGCGGCGAGCATGTGAAAGGCAGCACAAATTGAGCATGAGGTGCATTGACAATCGATATGTGGAAGGATTCTGCAAACCAAAACATAATTACGCTTGCAGTCGCAAGAATGTCTGACCTCACCGTCAGGCTCATTCAAGGCTTCTCTTCAATGAATGCCAAAAGGCATACCGGTACCATACGTGGTCATTTCTTCTCTTTCCTGCTTAAGCTTCATTAAGCCTGTTCAAAAAGATGTCATGAACGTCGACCAGTCAAACTATTTGCAGTTGCATGGAAGATGTCAGCTGCAGGCTTTTGTGCAAGAACACCTAGCAGCATTCATACTAGTTAAGCAACTTCAGAAATTTCAAGAAAGCAACTGCGTTGCATCTGCCAAGCTTGCATTGCATTGCACTAGTGCGCAGTACTTGCCAAGCTAGTCTGCTTGGTTTTAGCACGAGTGGGACTCAAGTCTGTATCATGTTTTTGCCTGGTCTATGGACAGATCTAGCATAGATCTATGTCATGATCACCAGGTTTAAGCTTCGAAATTCTGATATCCTATTGCTGCTCACGTTGAGATTTTGGCACCTGAGGTGTAAATGCAATTTGAACAACATTGACTAATTGTAAGCTGGAAATTTTGTGCCAAGAAATCGGGTTCACAGATTCGACAGAAAGCACAGTAAAAAGCACATATACATGTTGTTCACACTCGGATCCGATCGGGGGGGGGGGGGACGGGGGGTGCAGGTTCACACTGTTTTGTGTTGAGAATGTCATTTATCCTTCAAGTCAAGTTTGATCTTTTTGTAGGTGTCTTCCCCATGTATGTGTTGTAGATGCATAAACATAAATCAACTGTGATAACAACAGGCTACCATATACAGTGTAAGAAATATTGCAGAAGTTATGCATGACAACCTGCCCTTGGCTGTATCCTGGCATGCTGATAACGAAGCATGCCAGATTGAGTTTCAGCCAGGGTCTGCTTTTTCTTCAGTGGCATCACTTGACCTCCATGCTGCTGCCAATGCCGAGCCCATCAAAGAATGCAAGCAAGCTGAAAGTGCACACGGCACTGCAGTCAATGGGTCTGAGAAGTGAACCGCAGCAAGCACCGCACCCAGCGCACTGTTCTGCATGCCAACCTGCAGTCGTACCAGAACATGTCAGCTGTGTGACAGTCCATGCTGATGGCGCTGTGCATCAGTGCCCGCTTGCCATGTCAAAATGTTCATTGACACTCCACATGAGCCGATGACCCACAGCCATGATGCTTATGAAACTTCTTGAACACTTTGGCTGCATGTTGGAGCAGACACGCTGTTCAACTCAGCTGTAACATGCCAGTACGTCAGCATGCCGCTCAGCAGCAAAATGTACAACATGTGAGCGTTAGGCTGGGTGAGAGGCAAAACTTGTCCTGCAAGTAGCTAGCTCATCATGGCCAAAAAGCAATAAATTTATCAATATTACCATTATTGTTATTGTTATTGTCACTGTCACTGTCACTGTTTATCGTTGTTGTGGTTATCATTGGGGTGGGAGACACTGTTGCAGCACAAGATGTGACCATGCAAGCAAAGGTCCTTGCATATGTCAGTAGATTTGCCACTCCACAGCAGACTGAGGCAGTGTGGGACACAAGATTACCTCTATGCTGTTGGTCCTGGCAGCCTTCTCAGGAAGACCTGCCAGCTTGGAGATGCCATACCCAAATGCAAAACCCCCTGCACATCAAAGCACTTGAGACTTATTGTTCACATCCTGTACTACCTGTCATTTGGCAGTTTTCATTCTATTCGATGTTGGATTTGTTTTTTAGCTCATAGAGCACTGTGGCTGCTACAGTGTAGCGCACATAGCTCCTTGCTGCACAAAATCAAGGACAACACCAAGACATGCAGGTAAATGCTTGTTAGTACAGACAAAACGACAAACGTCACAAACGTGAGGTCAGCCTATCTTCAGGAGCATTAGACCAATTCAACTAGGCAACAAGCCAGCAATGAGCAGGTCTGAACAGGGCGAGAATGCAATTCTGACATGCCAAGTCTCAAAACACCTAGACTATGCATGCCAAGAACCACACAGCGCTCTCAACACACTCCTTGTTTGCTGACCTGCATGCAAAGTTATGATGGCTCCAATCAATCTGGGCCCCGCCAAGGTGACAGCTGCAGCATTCTGAGCCATCACACTTCCCAGAATGAGGACCACAGCAATGACTGCCACTAAGGGCGCAAAAGGTGCCGTCTGCTTGACAGCTCTTGGGAAAAACTGATTCAATGCTGCCCCGAAGATGACGGGAACCAGTACCACCTGCAGCAGCGCTTAGATCAAAGTAGATCAGCATTGTCAAGAAACAACAGAAAACAGCATAGAAACATGCAAAGTCAGATTTCTGTCATCAATGCAGTTTGACTTTCATCAAGAAACAACAATAGTAGAACAATGACATATTGACTGCAAGCATGGCACAGTGAGTGTACTTCAGCACTGACAGGAGGACAAACTGAGCCACAACATCTCTTTTCTGCCATTGATGGAAGAAACAAAGCTAGACGGGACCAGAATGCTGGAAGTGTGGTGTCATCAAGGAGGGGTGTTTTGGCGCAGCTGTCACTCTCTATGTCTGGTAAGCACCATAGATCAATGATGCACGGAAGTCGTCATGACTGACAACAGCAACCTCAGGTCTCAGGTCCTTTGAGCCATGTTAGAAGCGTGTGACTCAGACAAAAGCGGCAACCATAGCGCTGTGCAGAGCCTAAAAACTCAGGGTTTTAGGCACATATGAGACCACAACAAAACTTGCCTGCAGTGTGGACACAAACAGTGCCTTTGCATCCACAGGTACCATAGCTGCGACAAGGGTCTTAGTCAGCAGTGGCGTCATGACCACTGCAGCAAAAGTGCTGACTGTAGTCATCATCACACTCAGCGCCACATCAGCATTTACCAGGAAGGTGACTACGTTGCTGGCTGTTCCTCCAGGACAACTGGCCACTAAGCATATCCTGGAAATCAACTGCATAGGCTAAGATTGTGCAGGAGCAACAGGATGAAATTTCCAGACCTGTCCTGATAATGTGGAAGATTCCCTGGCCTGTTCTTGCCCATGTTGAAAAGATCCCACACACATTATTATTGGACCTTGTCACGCAAGTGGAGTCACAGAGCATGTGCATGAAGGAGGCATGCAACAGCCAAAATGTGCATGCGCACCTTGCCCATGCTGTCTTGCCAAAGTAACTGACAAGGCAGAGCAATCAGCAATCATGAAGGCATTGCAGAAAGTGCAGCAAAAGTAGACAGCAGACGACCTGCCAGGTCCAACAGCAGGTGCTTTCTTGGTGTTTCACCAACATTGGGATATACGCCATACCTATATATATACATGAATTTAGGCAGTTGGGAAAGGCTTTACCCTATGACAAATGGTGTGGGAAGCCCTGCCAGCCTTGATACCACAAACCCCATCAAAGGCATGATGGTGTACTGTAGCACTGCTCCCAGCATTACTCTGCCAGGTGCTGCGAAGACATTCTGAAAGTCCTGCACTGCATACGCCCACAAAATATGGAGCTTGAAAATTGGAGTGACGTGTCACAAGGACTACGGATGAAGGAGGTTGCAAGTCTGTCTGCAAGAATGGTCTTGAAACCGGCATCCAAATGTCAGTCAGGTGCACTTCAGCAGAGCAAGGCAAGCAGCATTGCAGCATGATAAGAGCAAACCATCAGCGTTGGTCAGGTTTTCCACGATGAGCTACTGTTGACACCTTTCCAGCAACATTGTGTGTCAGCACAATGATCTCACCTCCAAACTCAATGTTGTTCCCATGGCCAGCATGGTCAACGCTAGTCCAGCTGTGACATAGTCCTTTTTGAACCAGAGAAACAAGGGTGGATGCATGACTGCTGCAGTACATGCAAATGCCACCCAGACTGGGAAATACCTTGTCAAGAAAGCTGAGGCTTTGGCAAAGCCAGTTGGAGCTGCAGGGGGCTCAGATGGACTGCCTGCAAAATGAGTAATATGAGCTGGCTCTTTGTGCCAAAAGCATGCTTGCTGAGTTTTGTCAAAGCTGCAAGTTCTGTATACCTTCAGAAGATACAGCAGCAGCTAGCTGCAGGCTTGCTCTGCCATCGCAGGAAGGCTTGCATCTAGGCAAGGAGCGATAGAGCAAGCAGCGTCGACCAAGTACAGGACAGGATCCGCTTGCAAGGGGTTTGTAAATTACACAGTGACTGGTGAAGTCTGGTGGGGCCTGGCAGCACTGCCTTGGACGGGAGAAGCCAACGCAGCCAAGCCCGGTGAATAGGCCTTGCATTGTCCGATTGACAGCCGCTTCTGTGCACAAGGCGCTGCGCAAAAATTAGGAAGTCGTGGATCACATCGGCGTGTCGTTCTCGCAAGCAGGACGTGGCTGTTCAGTCGGTCGCCTTAGCTAACAAGGCCAAACTTTCTGTTGAGTGTTCGCGTAGCTGCTCTTGAACATCTGATGGGAGCTCTGTCCCTGCGCAACCTTTCGAAGTCGGAAGTACCGGACATCACCGTCAGGTTTGACCTAACAAAGCTGAAGAAGACCGCGGTCTTTGCGTTTTGAAAGCAGTGTTCGCCCACACGTTCGCGAGATAACATCGGTCTGGCGCAGCTCATGTGCGCAACAGCTGTTTGTTGCAGCGGTCAAAAGCTGATTACAAATGCAAATGTGCATCGACTGGCCGAGTATCGCTATTCCTGTCGCTCGCGTGCCCTGACCTGCAGGTCGAACTGGTCAACGGACAGGCATGCACGCTCTAGGGAGGTGTTCTTTGCAGTTGAACGTCAATGAAGGATGTCTTCGTGTCCGTTCTCGAAGAGAAGCCGTGGCCGGCGCGCGAGGCTCATTAGGTACAGTCTCTGCTCGTTCTTACCAGGTTATAACTTGATCAGGTCGTCAATTCAGTCTGGAGCTAGCACGTCACGATTGCAGACTCATCCAAGCGAGCAGTGGTCGTGGGAGGCGGGTGGGGCGGTTTCGGGGCTGCTTACGCTCTCCTCAAAGCCGGAGTAAAGGTGACCATCTTACACGCCAGCGAAACGCCCGGCGGGCTGAGTGCTGGCTGGCGTACACCCGGAGGTCGGTCTGTCGAGGCAGGCATCAAAGGGTACATCACAACTGTCCCTCCACCCACAGCTTCAGCTCGTTCAGCATGCACACCACGGGATGGCACCCCTGGCATCATACTGTGCGCATGCTGCAGGTTTTGGTACCAGTACAGCAATATCAACGCTTTGGTGGGTGAACTTGGCATTGACAATCCCTTCACAGAGTGGACACGCAGCAGCTTCTGGGCTCCTGATGGCCTGCAGGTGATGCCTTACCTGTTTGAGCATGTTGCGCTGCAGCTGTTTGCACTTGATGCGTCCAGATCACATGTCTCTGTTTGGTACCATTTACTTTACAGCAATGCATGATGGCTCATTTCTGAAGAAGAGCTATCACCATAGACTTGAGATTCACATACATCTGCGCTTTGAAGCCAGGACATTTGATGAGTCACATGTGTGCCCCCAGACTGAGAGACAACAACAATGCAATGAAGCCATATATGAAAGCAAAGTACTGCACAACATGAAGCTACTGTATGAAGGAAAAGCTTTTTGCAAGCAACATAGCAAATCCTCACGCGTCCCTGCTGCCCATTCTTGGCAAAGTTCTGCTACATTGTCCCATTCTTGTTTACATCAAGCCAACTATCCCTTGCTATGCAAGATACGTGCATTGACACACATGCTTTTGCAGGTAAAATGCAATCCAGTGACTCCAGACAATGTAATGTGCAACAGGTACAGTCCCCAATCTTCCAGAATCAGCCACGGCTGCCAACTCCTCTTGGCAGCTTCCTCTATACCTCCCCTTATTTCACCAAGCTACCCATTTGGGACCGCCTAACAGCCCTGCCCTTGGTAGGCCCATTGCTGGAGGTGGACAGCAGTGAGGAAGCTTACAACCACTATGACCAGATATCTGCCTTGGACCTTTTCAAGAAGAAGGGAGTGTCTCAGCGACTACTCAGGTGATCTGATCTGGCAGCAATCGCGACACAACCTCATGTACAATGTCCCACCTTGATGCAACTCTATGCACAATTCTACAATTCACCCTCAGCATTGCATCGCAAACCTGAAAAACAACCCAAAATCAGATATCCCTACATCATATCTGACTTCCCTTACAAAACCAAAAATAGGGGTCTTTGGAAATCTAAAAGGCCCAGATCCAGTTCATTCAACGCTGGGAAACTTGCACAATGTTACTGGAGAGCGCGTTTGGTAAGCTGTGATCTACCAGGTTCAAAACACTGCAGGATGCCAAAACACTGCGTTTGGTAATGCAAAAACCTACCCTAAAATAGAATAGGTTTTGCAAAGTCTGCAGCAGGCATCATTTGAAGTACATTTTGAGGCCTTGGCTCTCTTGCTGACTGCAGGGAGTTTTTAGAGCCCATGCTGCTGGTCACGTTGTTTGCTCCAGCCAGCCAGCTATCAGCAGCAGCTGCACTGGCAGCTCTGTACTACTTTGTACTAGCTCATCAGGTGATTCACAATCATTTCAGTTTCGCGTGCTTTTTGCGCTTTAGTGCAGACACACCTCAAACTTCATGCCTGGATTTCTTGGCGTGCACAAGCTCTAGATGCATTGAATGCAGCCTATGCTCTGTCTGTTGGAACTAGACTCAGCTGATACCTGCGTCTCCTTTGGCAACAAGCAGACCTCAAACTTTGTGCCTGGACTTGATGGCATGCACAAGCACAGAATGCAGCCTATGCATGCTCTTTGTATTGGTACTGGACTCAGCTGATACCTGCATTTCCTTTGGTAACAAATGTAAGGGTCCCATGCAGGCAGACTTTGATGTGCGCTGGTGCAAAGGACCCATTGTGGAGCGCCTTTTCCAGCCCCTCATTGCCAAAATCGAAGGTATGGGAGGGCAGATACTTGGAGGATGCAGGGTGCAGCAAGTACACACTCAGGGCAGACTAACAGGCGCTAGGTGACATCTCTAATCCTCCCGGTCTGCAGTGTCATTGTGTTATATCAGGCTTTTACAAACTGTCTGAGATGAGGTAGGGTGCTAAGCTGCATGGCTGTTCTGTATTCCTTATTGGCCACTGGAGCAGAGCAACTCAACATTGTGGGGTTGTGCACACACAGCATCCTGTTGTGAGTTTCTGCATGAAAAGCAGGTCAAGTGGACTCTCACTTGAAGCTAGGTGTAGGACAAACTGGTCTGCATCTCATGTTTTCATGCAGAAGAGACTGGTCTGCATCCTATGTGTTCATGCAGGTTGCGTGTGATCAGCTCTTCAGGTCAGGAGGAGGCCTTTGATGCTGACGCTGTGGTGTTTGCTGTGGGCGTGAAGGCCATGCAAGGCATTGTCAGGAGCTCGCCTGATCTAGCTGCATGCCCTGTAGGTATTCCTCTCACCAACATCCTCCTCTTCTCCCTTCGTTAAACATGACACAAACAGGGGGGGATGATACCCCCTTGGAAAGGATGCGTTGGTCTTCTTCTGTTTCCGCTTCTCTGAGTTTTGCTACACGTCTCCTTTGTCTTTGTTCATCATTTGCTGCAGAAGCTGTTCAGATGATGCCAAACATGCTGTGCCTTGCGAGGCCATTGCATGAGAAATGAGCATTGGCAGTACTGCATTAGTGCACAGCTATGGCTGAACACCCCAGCCCGATTGGGGACTGTCCATTGGGGGCTATCCAATGAGCAACAGAAGCTTTGCCACCTTCTTGCGGACAGATGGCTTGCCAGTCATGTGTGGCTGGACACCTCTGACAGCATATTGTGCATTCTGCAGCAACCAAGTTTGCAACCCTGTTAAAGACAGACGTCTTGCATGTCATGTGTGGCGAAACACGTCTGACAGTATGACATACTGTACTGACAGTATAGCATTGTTCTGTATTCTGCAGCTAAAAACTTTGCCACCTCTCTGGAGGCAGATATCGTGTGTATCATTTGTGGCTATTGCATGCTTACTTGCAGCATTGTGACATGACAACATCTGCCCTGCATGCCCGGCAGCCTGGCTGTAGGAGTACACAGCTGTCAGGGCAAGGTATTGTATTTCACTACGCTTTACAACCTTTATGATGCGCACTTTTCCAGTACCTTGCTGCTGCTGTACTCTATGCGACCAATACACAGATGCCAATGCACAAATCATCAGACCGTCACTTTTTGATGTTACCATAGTTTCCCTACCATATGGGCTCGCACGGTGTTGAAGTTCATATCTAAGGCACTGTAATTGCTTTTTGCCTGCTTTCTGCTGATGCTTGGTGTTGCTTTGTCATAGTTGCAGCTTTACAGAGACTAATGATCAGGTGTCAGTGCCGTCCCAAATGCTGATCCATGAAGCCAACATGTCGTTGCTGCTGACGCACAGGTCCTTGCAAGAGTGACTAATCTATCTACAGTGGACGTGGCAGCTGTCAGGTTGTGGCTGGATCAAATGGTACAACCTGACACCCCATCCAATGTCATGGCTGGCTTTGATCAAGGTGTTGGTGCTACCTTTTTTGATCTCAACTCGCTACAGGTGCTGCACATAACCCAGGACGTGCACGTTGTGCAGGCTTGTAGAGCCAGCTGCTGGGTTGTCTCTGACCGTTGATCCTTGCCTGTTGCTTCTTGCGTCAACACAGAGATAAGCGCACTTTCATCAGAATGGAGTGAAGCACACATCGAAAATTGTTCCATTAGCTTTCTGCTGCCAGTTTGATTGTGCCTACACATGCAGGAGCTCTACATAGCCTCATCAGAAGTCAACAGTAGCCCAGTGCTGCGTGCTGCACATCAACTCTTGCCTGTAATCACAGACTCCACAAAACTATCTTGTTCAGCCCATGTCAGATGACTTCAGTCTCTGACATGCTTTGTGCTATTATGACATGGGCTTGAATGTCACTTCAGTGAGAGCCCACATGACATGTAAGCATGAGCTGCTGCTACAGGATGAGTACAGACAGGAAGCTGGCAGTGTAGTTGAGGTAGACTACTACAATGCAACCAGTCTGTTGAGGTTGACAGATGAGCAGCTCATACAGCGCACACTGCACACCTACCTAGCTGCTTGCCAGCCTGCTTATGGCCTCTGCCAAGTGCGGGACGCTAGTGTACTCAGGTACGGCCTGATCTGCATCAGGAATGCAAGCCAAGCTATTTTCATGATGAATAATAATAACAATAATAATGATGACGATAATACCAATAACGATAACAATAGAAAAGCAGCAGCCTCTCTATTGGTATCTTCTGAGCTTCATGCAAGTTGGGTCTGATAGTCTACCTGTGCAGCAGTCTGCCCAGAGCATGCTATGCCTCGTGGCTTGATCTTTTCCAACAGACCTTGCCCTTTCACTGGGCATGCAGTAAACCCAGACAACACTGTGGACAAACGAACTGTCTCATGACAAGCATCTGTCGTGTAGGTTTGCTGGAGCAGTGACAGCATTTGCCCCAGGGTCACATGCAAGCATGCCGCCCACACGCGTTAGTCTGCCTGGTGTCTTCATGGCAGGAGACTGGCTGGCCCAGGGCCCTGGCACTCATGGGGCCAAAGGGCTCAGCCAGGAGAAGGCCTATGTCACAGGCTTGCAGGCTGGCAACCAGGTAGTTGTCATTGACTGTGTGAGCAAACCTTGAGATCAGGCTGGCAATCAGGTAGCTGTCATCAACTGTATACGCAAGCGTTAAGCTGTAGCTGTTCTGCATGGTACTAAGGGTTCATGTCCAGAAGAAGTTTTGTGTGAACAGGCTTACAGGCAGACATCCACATGGACATGCTTGGCTTCAATGAAAGGCCCTAAAATGCATTTGATCCGCAGTGTCATTCGAGCTCTTAGTACAGGAATCAGCAGCGTCATGCCAGCGCTGTGGTAGTAGGCAAGCCTGTTACTTACACTGTCTGATTTGGAGGCATGCGAAAGTGAGACCCAGAAGGTGTTCCTTATGTGCTACAGCAGCAGCTGCATGCTGTAGAGTCCACAACTGCCTGCTGGTACATTGCAAGTAGCATCAGGGGGCATGCAAGCTTGCAGCCTGGATTCTTGATTGACTTGCATGGATGCTTTGCTGTATATTGTGCCCAGGCTGAGCAATCAAGAAGCTAGAAGCGTGTTCATTGACCTTGCAATGCTTGCAGGCAGCCCACATGCTGAATCATACACCACAAGTGAAGGTGCTGCCAGTGGAAGCTGACGAAGCACACATAGTGTCAGCCAAAAAAGCGGTCAAGCAAACTCGCAGCGCATTCAGCATGTTACCCTACAGTGCATAGATGTAACACGTGTTGACGGCGATATGCCAAAATAGGAGTTGACAGATTGATGTGGGCCATGGGCTGCTCGTGATACCAGGACATCGATGTCTTTCCAGTCAGAAACCTCCTCGCATTGAGTTCTTGCAAGTCTTCACATTCAGATGTCTCAGATCTAGAGTTAAAAGGCGCCTCCTTTGTTGCAGGGTTGCGAGCACTGCCCATGTAGCTGTCGCCGCAGCAGCAGTCCAGAAATCTGATGTGGTCATTTTGTTTTGCCAGAATGAAACAGTTTTGCATGTGCAACACTTCGAAGGAAATTATGCCTATCACAGATGTGTGTTTTGGAGAAGCATTGTAGTTGATAGGTCAATGCCAGCCTCACCGGCCGCATAGCCGGGAGAATTGCACCCTGCCCAATGTCATTGCGGATTTCAAAGTGGTTTCGGTAAGTACTGCATATTCATATTATGAAACACTTATCAGATCTCAGCCATAACTGCCTAACGAACGTGTCCTGCATACTCAAAGAGCAGCAAACCAGTGTTACACTACAATATATAACATACGCATAGGTTGGATGGAGGGGTCAATCATGCAAACCATTTGCATATGAACACAGGTTCTTGCGAGCAGTCTGTATTCACATTGCTCTAATCACGTGGGGTGCACCTCCTCTGAACAGACGTATGACCAACCAGAAGCAGGAAAGATTTACTCGAGCAATGCTTGCAAGCAATCTGCTATAGTGTCATAATCGGCAGCTCTGGCTGCTCCCAAAGCCAACTGCCATTGTGGACGTGTCATCCAGGTCTGTGTCCACCATTGCAACACTGCTACCGGCCGCCGGTCAACTCTCTGCAGCTGGCTATGAGCATCTGGATGACTGATGCAGAAGATGCTGGCTACAAGAGATTCGAGATCATCTGCAGGGCTGACTTTGACACAGGCAAAGTCTTGGGTGAGCTGTTGCAGAACCTCAACCGAAGCATAGTGTATTGTGCCCTCATACGGCGCAATTTGCTGCAGTGTAGCGCTTCCCCAATCCACCAAATAGATGAGGGACTTGGTATGCATCAGATTACTTGGCCGTACATCTCTGTTAACAAGAACTTTGCAATGAGCTGCCTGCACAGGCACCTATTGCATGTTGTCGACAATGCTTGTAAAGAGAACGCCCAGAATACAGCTATGCATAGAAGGACCCCCCTTGCTCAACAACCAGGCATACAATAAACTTTGCTTCAGGACAAGGCAGGAAATCTGCCTACAGGGCAGCTAGGCATTGACAAACTGCTATTACCTTCAGGGTCTGCACAAGTGCCGGAAGGCTGTTGTGAAGATTGTGCACAAAACACACCCCAGCTGTCAGAGGGGCCAACACAGGCCTCATCAGTGTGCTGTCACAAACGCACTGATCGCGCAACAAATTGGGGATGCCGGCAATGCCTTGCAAGGATTGCAAAATTGCGCACTCTTGAGAAAGGTCTCGGGTGAAGGGCACCTTGGCAACAAACTAGCAGTCCAGAGCACACAACATGAATAACATGTTGTTGTCATGGGGTAGGTCCAGAGAATTTGACAGATGTGGACACTCAATGCAAACCTCTGCAGACTTTGCACACGACCACAATGTCTACACCCTTATGAATAAATTCAGCTCGAACGTATCCTGAATACTTGTGAAACAGTGTCTGCAACATGAACTCATCTTGGCTGATTGCATGCACAAGCAAAGTTGCATGCTGTCATGACAGATGTTTGGTTTGTGCCGTTGTTTGAAATCGCAAAGAAATGGTGAGGAAAAGCAACAATTTCCTAGGCGCTGCAACACAACATTACATTGTTGGACGTCACTTGTTGTCCGCCTTCAGAAGCTTCATACACGTGGCTGGTTGCTCCAGTTTCAAGGAAGCCCATGACTCGGATGCTTGGACCAAGGTTTGGCAACTCAACAAATCACCTTTGTGGTTCACAACTAAGCAGGAGGAGGGTGTGCCTGACGTCAGGCAATCGTGCAGACCTCTCAAAAAACAATTCTTCCGCCCCTTCAACACTCAAAACAAGCCTCACAAGAATCAAGGTGATGCTACACAAATCTGTAAGCCCTACCAAAACCATGCTTTTCAAACTCCGTGGCAACTGTTGCAAGAACACCCTGCCATATGTGATGGCCTTGCTGACATGCTCATCATTGTCATAGCCTCCACCCTGCCGCTTGAAGTCAATGATGGCAGCTGTGGTAAGGGGATTGCAAGGCTTGTCACGAAGTCCCATAACAACATCGGGCTTCATATCACTGCCGCAAACCGAGGGCCCTGTGTGGACATCATGAAATACAAACGGCGTGTTGACTGGGGCTGTGGGCAACAGGTCAGCAAAGAGGGACTGCAGCCCTTTCTGTTGACCCTTATCAGCTTCTAACAGCTGGACGCTAGAGTTGGTGACTTGTGCCCAAACTGGGCTCTCCCAAGCCAAAGCATCTGTTGGTGGCAATGGAATCCCCCTCTTTGATTTCTTGTTGGCTTGACCTCCCAGTTCTTGAAGAGTTGTTGTGTACAGGACCTTGTACATGATGTGCATGGAAAATTTGTCACAGTGCAATGATAGCAGACTGCAGTGTTTACTCACCAAGCAGCTCAGTAAAGTCCCACCAGATCTGCTGATTGATGAACACATCAAGACTGTCTGCTGTAGGCTGGCCACCAGCGTCTGTGACATATTGGCGTTCAATCAATACCTGGAGCTTGCAAGACTGCAGAACAACATCCTCAGGATTGCCTGCATGCCATTCAGAAGCCGGTCAGGATATTGCTTGTGCAAACAGATGCCGTGACGATTAGCATTTTCTCAAAGACACAGGTAATGATATAGCATGCACACATGGCCAGCTGTCTTGTAGCATGTAAGCCGCACTGCATTGATGCATGTTACCTGTATCATATCCGTATTCAATGCACTGGTTGCAAGGCAGCCGGCAAACAGCCACGTATCATGAAGACTCTGCTTCTGGATCAGGCATTGGGTCCACTTTCATGTCAACTTGCAGCTTGCGACGGCCCAGCATAAGTTGAAGCGGGCACTGTACTGTTGCTTTTGGCTGGAAGGTTTGGTGAACTTCTGACTCTGTGTCTGCCAGATCTGGCATACATGCATGTTGAGTGCCAACAAGCTGCTGACATTGCTGAACGTATGCTTAAATATACCGTTTGCTGATGCCGAACTGTTTGCCTCTGACACAAATACGCCTGCCCATCACATCCATCAAAGCTCGACCTTGTCAGCAACAGGCTTTTGCTGGGTGCTGCTAGCATGTGCTTCATACACAGCAATTCGCCAGTCCCCTGCTGTAGTATGTCTGCAGCTGCACAGCAGGATGCTCTTTGCAGAAATTATCTTCACTGACGTGTGGATCTCGAACAAGAGCATTCGGTGAGTCAGCAGACTATGGTAGTCAGAAGAACAGGCCAGTTATGCCATTCCTTACATGTAGTGTAGTCTGCACTTGAGGCAGCCACAAGGGAGGCTGCGTTTTTTGGAAAAACAGTGGGCAGTAGTACCCTGTGTACGGGAGGCTGTGTCGCAACCTTGTGCAGCAGATAGAAACTTCTGATTGCAGAATGGTCTCGGAGCGCCTGCAGATTTCTTTTGTGCTGAAGTCAATGGGGCCAAGCACCTGCGTGCGCAGCGCACACAGCCCCTCCGTTTCTGCCCGGTTCCGTACTGGCGTCAAAAGGGTCTCTCCATCTCTGCGGACTTGATTGCATCGTGATGGCGGCTCGCAGTCGAGACCTCGACCGTGCACATACAACGCGGGATGCTGCCTACAGCCCTTCTTCCGGTGTGAAGCACCTATCTACCTTCACAGGTTTTTGACGCGAGCCTGAGAATCACAGGCTCGGCTTTGAGCTTGGCGTCGTGTTGCTATGCTCCCTCGCATTACGTTGCGACACCTTCTGTCTTCATGCAACCCGGTGCGATGTCTGTGACGAGCAGCCTCCGGTGCTTCGAGTGAGGACTGTTGACAGAGCCTTTCAGGTCTACTTCTTGACTTAAGCACTTTGTGTCTTGATCTTTCGTAAAGCTTGCGAAGAGCACCGGACAGCGCAGTCCTGTTACAGACCGGTCTTGTCATTTCTGCTGGCTTCTTAGTTGCGAGCATATTGTCATCCGCTGCTTCTGCAGATGTCTGAGGCAGCCCTGGAAGAGGAGGTTCGGCAAGCTAAAGATGCTGTCACCGAGGCTGAGGCAGCGTATGTCAAAGCAGATGGCGAGAGCAAGAGTCAACTTTTTCAGATGTATATGGTAAAAGCCAAGGCACTGGAGCAACTGAGGGAACAAGTGCTGATGCAGCAACGCGCAGTTGCAGGTACATAAAGGAACCTTATATACAGGACCTTGTACATGATGTGCATGGAAAATTTGTCACAGTGCAATGATAGCAGATTGCTGTGTTTACTCACAAAGCAGCTCTAGTAAAGTCGGCGCAGCCTGTTCTCTGTGGCTCAGACAGCACATACTGCTACCTGTTCTCATGCAGCCATGTTTCCCCAGCTGCACCTTCAATGCAACGTCTGAGTCAAGGACAACTCTGCAGATGCAGACAACTTCATCGCCTGCTTGCATCCCTGACAGTGAAGCCCAACACAGCGGATTGCTTGCTAAGTCAAGTAGTCACTATGCCATCTGGTCACCATTTGTCAACTCGTTTTTCTGGCAATACAAGCAATGCCATTCAGGGAAGCATGGTCGGGACAGCGACGACGAACACAGACCGTCTCAGAAAGCACGAACAGGTAGTCCAGCTTCTACACGTGCAATGGCAGTGCAACGTGTACAGCGTGTGCCTTCCTAAGTGAATCCTGTGTTCCACCAAGAGTTTGTATGCATGGCATTGTCCAATTGACTTAGGACTGATGCCACTAATCTTTGCTTAGGGTGTGCAATGAGCTTTCCTTGAGCTAAAGAGAAGTTCAGCATATATTTCGTTGTTTACCTTGTTGAGGCATCTGAGCTGTACATTCAATAATCCAGTCTATGAAATGCAGTGTCAATGACAGGTCATGTCGCTGTTGGACGGGAGGAGATGGCATTGAGAGCAAACACGAGGCTGCCATCACCTTCATCATATGGCAAGCCTGGAGAGGGCAGATGGACTGACCGCAAACTGCGGGATTTGCAGAGCTGCATGTGTTTCCATCGCTCTGCTCTTGACAGTGACAAGCAGCCAACCCCTGTGGTGCTGATGGACCCAATTCTTGCTCAAGTGTCGCATGATTGTGAGTATGCAATTCCCACAGATGCAGACTGCAAATTTGCAACCCTTGTGGCTTCAAGGATGTCCAATGCGTTTGCCAATGAGGATGACAGGATGCACGCTTTTTGGGACTTGCTAGAGCAGAGTTTCACATGAGCTTTGATCGTGCTGTGTATGCCAAAGCTGAGACTGATGGCTCCTTCACGCATCTAGGAGGACTTTTAGTCAACATCAAAGTCAAGAATGAAGCTGGTTCTGGTGGTGGAGCTATTCATGTCCAGAGTGCTGCATATGCTGCTGCGCATGCCTTTCAGGCTAGCAAGATCAGGCACAATTGTGTTTGCCCAAATTTGCTGATAGAACTGGCTGGTCCCAACATGAGTCTTTCTGGTGCTGTGCTTGCTGACATGGCCTTGTGGGATCAGTTAACTCCTATGGTCTCTCTGCTTTGGCAGCCTCACAGCCGCTTGATGTTGCAAGCTGCTCGGTGCTTTGCTGCCATACGAAGGGCATTTCCCCAACTCCGCAGCTTTTACGAAGCAATGGATCAACAAGACCGTGAGCATTGGACACCTCAGCGACAGCTTGAATACCCATACTCAGCAAGCTTCGCTGGGCCGCAAGGACGTGCAATATCTCTGCACTATGAGCAGAAGATTTCTAGTGCATGCTTTAAGGCAACACCGGATAACCAAGAGGGACACGTGCTGGTGAAATTTTGCAAGTCATACAGTGTAGAAGCCCATACCTGTCTAGCATCTAGTGGGTTTGCTCCAAATTACTTAGGCATGGCAAGCCTTACAGATGAATGGATCATGGTGGTTATGGAGTATGTGGATGGGTGCTTGTGGGATGACGCAGCAGAGAAGCCACTTGCAGCACTCCAAGATGCTGTGCAACTGTTGCATAAGGCTGGCTTTGTGCACGGAGATTTGCGCTCTAACAACATTATGGTGGTGTCAAGCTGCGTGCGCCTGATAGATTTTGTGTGGGCTGGTGTTGCTGAGCAAGTTGTGTACCCATTTTTTATGAATCATATTGATCTGAAATGGCCTGATGGTGCAAGAGATGGGCAACCCATCTCACAGAAACATGACTTGTACTGGTTAAACCTGCTAATCAACCAATCTGCGCTTGCAATTCTTGCATAGTCATTGGGTCTTATTTACAGGCTAGTGGGTGTACATACACTAGGCAGTGATTTCATTGATGTAGGAGTATTGCTGATGTATATTATGGCCAGTACTGGTTACATTCCTTATTCTCTGATACTTTGCAAGCCTCTCTGTGTTGCCTGATTGCTTGTGCACTTGCTAATACGCATAGAGGCCTGTCATTGGTCTTTTAGACTCCAAATCTCGTCAGATGTACATGTTGCTGCGGTAACATGAGAAATTCGAGTTGGTGTCTTTTCAATGAGTCCTCAACAATTCAAACGCATCTTTCAGCGCACAAATGTGCACATCATGACAACATCAGTCAGCTTCTGGCTTTCAAAATTCTGTAGACCTGAGCAAATGCAACAGCTAATACATCCTGTAGGTGCAAGTAGAGCTCCAGCAAGCTAGTGTATAGCATAACTTTTTCTGCTACAACACAGCCATAGCCTCAAATGCCAAAATTCTCTGTGGTCGACCACCCATTCACCAAGCAGCTGTTGCTATTGCTGTTTCCCCTTTCAATCTCCATTGACATGTCTGCTGGCATGTCCATTGGCATGGCCATTAATGTTGCTGTGTCCATTTGTGGCCTTGTCATGGCAGCAAAGCCTGCTGGCTCTGTCTGCCTGGTAAGGCACATCTAGGCCAGGATTGCCCCTGAAAAACCCTGATGGCTTCAGAGTAAAGCCGGTCGATTCCACAGGCATGACTGGAAAGTCCTCAGGACGCACAATGTGAGTCAGCCCAAAGCAGTGCCACAGAACAGGGTCACTCCCAGATTCCACTGACCGATCCTGCACACCGCAGCAGAGGTAAGGTACAAGTCAGTGCGCATTCACAGCAAGAGGGATCGTGTCCTAATTTGGTCAAGTATAGAGGCGGAAAAGGAGGAAGAGCCTACATCTTCAGCCAACCCACTAGGTTGTACAGATATGCCAGGCTTGTTGGTATCCTGGTCAAAAACAGCAATACAGAAGATTAACCATGTGTTTATCAGGTTTGTGGCGTGACACATGCCAGTGTTGTTACTATGTATCTCTGTCATGACCTGTCAGGCAAGGAAGCCGATGGGAAGGTCGTCATCAGCATGTCCTCAACAACACAAACAATGCCTTGCAGGTTTGCATGTGAAAACAGAGGCAATGCTGCAAACAACTGGCAGTGTGTAACTTAAAGCTAGCTGTAGGAAGGACTGCTGCATGCCAGCTGCCCTTCATGCATGAGAATTGAACGTCTGTGCGAAGCCTTAACACCAGCAATGTGATGGAGAGGTGCAGTGACTCGAACCCTGAACACAGCTTAATGACTATACAGATGGCAGCCCACACTTGCATGAACCATTTGTTCCACATTCTCAACATGACAAGCAGGTCACTGAACCCTATTATCTACAGCAGGTGGCAAAACATACCTGCTTGATCCATTTTTCCAATCCCTCACCACCCTTGCCTTGCAGCACCCAGTCGCCAGCAGGGTACCGCTCCTGGTCCTGATGGGGGGTCACCCACAAGTGCTTGCTGGCAAAGCGGCCTCTCCTTGCAATAAGGCTGTAAGGCTTGGCCATTAAGGTTGGGGAGATTTGTGGCACCAGCTTGTATGCCACTGGTTTGCCTACACATACACATCCACACATACAGCAAGCTGCCTCAGCCAGTCAGGCTAATCGAATCTTGCACTAGCTGCATACCACTAGTTTGCCTGCACACACAGCAAGCTACCACAGCACTTGAGGTCAGATGTGTCCAATGCTACTTGTGCATTTAGTGTTTAACCCCTAAACCCTGCCCCCCCCCCCTGGCTACCCAGCATGTCGGCAGGCCTTGTAACAACCGTGGCTGGTGTTCCTTTCTCTGTGCTGCAGACTAAGATACAGCACAAGCTATGAGTGATCTAAGCTTGGCCAAATCACATGTGCTACAAAGCACCTTTAAAACTCCTGACTCATACCGCATGATGCCGCATTTTGTGCAGATGTTACCATTGTGGATCATAGGTGCACATGCATCCAGAGGCAAGACCACACCTGCTGAGTAGAGTACACGCCCTGCAACAATGCAAGGCCACTGGTATGGTCGTCCACAAAAGAGCCATGTACAGGAAGCTATACAGGGCCATACAGAGCTACACCAGAGCAAACACATTTGTTTGCTTGCCAGAAGCTGATAAAACAGGACCTTTCCTCTTTATCTTGGTACAATGCATGGCCAGTTCGACTCCAAGCAGTAATTGTCTTTTCAATGATAGAAAGCTAGATTTTGGAGATTATCTTTGCTGAGTGAACCTGACTCTCAGGGAGACAAGAGACAAATGAAGTGATGGGCTGCTGCCTGTTGATGCGTGACGAGAAGCCAGGTTGTTGATCTTCCAGTATGTCCCCTTGGAAGCATCAGCCACTCTGCAGGCACTGCCTTCATTGGTCAGGGGCGTCTCAATGCCCACAAAGCCATTGCCGTATGGGTTCCCCTTGCCCTCAGGCATACCTTCTACATGCATCTGCAACCACCAGGCCCAAACTGCACTCACTCCTCACTCACTCACCCACTCACCCACCTACCCACTCACTCACTCACGCACGCACGCACGCACTCACTCACTCACTCACTCACTCACTCACTCACTCGCTCGCTCGCTCGCTCGCTCGCTCGCCCACCCACCCACTCGCTCGCTCGCTCACTCACTCACTCACTCACTCACTCACTCACCCACCCAACCCACACTTATACACCTCCATTTGGTGGTTCTTGGGTCCTCAGTAGCATTCTGTGTTACCAGGCTACATTTGCAGCATACAAGTCAGCAATTTCAAATTGCCACACAGAAGCTTGTACAGCAAGCTGGAGCGTAGTCTGCCTTGTTTCACACGTAGCGTTTGCACTCATGCAAAGTTTCACGCCATCTAGCCAAACAGCACAACACCCTGTCGTAAATCGCATTGGAGCCGAATGCAATGCCTTCAGTGTCCTTGGGCCAACAGGGCATCCGGATACAAGTGCAGTCAAGCCTTACAAGGCAAGTACTGGGGTGTTACCTCTGAAATGTACAGGCCTTTACCCCCCTCATCATCATCTACAGCCATATCCAGTCTGGCACAGAACATGTGCTGGTGGTTCTGAGCATTCACACCCTCTACAACCAGTGTCCCATACTCAGGTGCCGTCTCCCCAAAGGAGAGTGCATTTGTTGAGAGCATGCCTGTCAGCTTGATCTCGTGCTTGATGGTTCCATCCTGCATCCAGAAGAGACATCAGCCAATGAAGGAGATATCAGCACAGTAGCACTGCATGCCACAGCATGACAGCAGCCCGCAATCACATGCACTGGCAAGCATCTATGACAGTGCATACAATCATGTACCCAGCAGCAGCATATTACAATGTACACATGTGCAAGCCATTTGCAGGCTTGTAATATGATGTCTTGATGCTGTCTGGGATAGTGCATCCAATGTGCTTAGTGGTGCACATTTCCATCTGGTGAAAACCAGTGGCTATACATGACTGGTCCCAAACAGACAAGTTTGTTTGCCAAAGGTGGTTTTTCAGTTGGGTTATCAAGCTGTGCAATGGTCGCCTGATGGAAGTTCCAGCAGAATATGTAGTGACAGGCAGCCAACATGTGAGCAGCTGTGTGTAGCGTCACTTGGTAGGAGTAGGAGCAGAAGGGGTACTGATAGCTCTCCAACCTTGAACCCCAAGCAGAATAATTAACAACAAATCTCTGTTTGTGTTGTGCTTTACGGTTCTTATATGAATATTACAACTCTTACAGTCATTGTACTATTCATACAAGAACTGTAAAGCACAACCCATACAGAGATTTGTTGTTCATTATTTTGCTTGGGGTTCAAAGTATGGTCCTTTCTAGAGGAAATTGACATTCCAATGGTACTCTGAATGCGCAATGCTGTGCAAAACGTCACCTGGTAGAAGTACCAGTAGAAGGCATACTCATAGTTAACCACAGTGGAGATGAAAGAGAGCACCAGACGCCGGCTGCGACGAACCTCAGCATGCCCTGCAGCCACACAGCACCTCAAATACGTTAAACAGATAAAAAGGAGATTGGTATAAAGGGATATGTCTGCAAGTTAACACTTGATAGCAGCAGTGCAGGAAAACCACAACCACCACTGCATTTGAGCTTTCAGGCAGACAACGTGTTGCAAGCCTCAATCAGATTGCACGCAAGCAAATAACTCAAAAGTATGAGAACAGTGTGGACAGAAAATAAGCCTTGACATTTCACACAATTGGCTGGCCAAAGTTTGTAATCTTCTTCTTCTTCTTCAGCATGAGGAACAAGCAGCTGCAAACAAGCACTGCTGCTGCTCTGAAAACATGCTGATCCTTTGTTTCGAAATCTGCCTTGGCACAAAGAAGAAGCAGAGTTGAGGCAAGCTTGCATGCTGCAGTAGCATTTGAACCTCTTGGGGTGTTTTGCAGTCAAAAGTGTAAGTAGACAAAACCACTCCAACAAGCCATCGGGTGCTAGAGTCTGCTTATGACTGACCTGTGCGGTAGTCCATGTGCTTCCACAAAATTCCAGCGTCCTCTTCATGCAGGCATACAGCCTGGGGAATCGTGACGGCATCACCTGCAGCACACTCACTCATTGAGAACTGCACAGTCACTCATCTGTGAACACAGTGTGTGAATGTGAATGTGGATGCAAGGGTTGTTTTTTAGACATGTGCACTGACAAACGGATAAAATCATCACCAGGCAAGACTTGGTGACCTATCATTGACTTGAGCACTCACTCACACACACTCGCTCACCCACTCCTTTGCTCATTCACTCACTCGCTTGCCTTTTCGATTTTGTCTGTCTGCCCAAACATGCGTTCTGCTCACACCCTCTGGCATACAGTCCTTCCTCCATTGCACATGGATTCATTCCTTCATTCTTGCATCTTAATCTATCTATTCATCCTGTTTTCAGACCCTCGGGTTGGTCCATGCACTCAGTCTCACCTTTGCTGTCATTGAGCACAGCATCAAAGTAGTGAATGTGCCCAAGGCAGTCACACCCCAGAGCCAAAGAGTTGGCACAACACCCCAAGCCAATGTCACCCATATCGAATGCACACTTCCTCTGGAAAGGTGCGTTGGGGTCCCCATAGGGTACAGCCATTTCTACCAGGGAGGCCCTGTGTATGATAGGCCTCACTCTGCCTTCATCCTCATATCTGCATACCAGTCAACATACATGCCATATGCGTGTAAAGGCATGTACTTGTGCCGGGATGCTTTTCATGCATGCATTCATTCAATTGGTTGTTTGCTTGCTGGCTCTTTTGGTCCCTCCTTCATTTGTGTGTCCGTTTGGCATGTGTCTTGCCCTAGGGGTCAGGTGCGTACAGTCAGGCAGCATGCTTGTATATGCTATTGTGCTCCGACTCTGCCCTACCCTTCCAATGAAACACGGTCAAGCAAGAAGTCAGGGTTTGTCAAATGCTTGCTTTCTCTGCAAGGGTTGGCAAGCGGTGGGAGGGGGAGGGGGGGTTGCCAGGGCCTAGGGTCAGGTGTGTTACACATACAGGTGACCAGTGTCTTCCAAAATTGGAGAATTTTGAGGCGCCACAGTCATAAGAAGACTGAAAATTGCGCTGCATGGCAAAGTTTGGTAAAGGCACTCTTTGAAAACATACCCAACATTGTGCAGGACGAGGCCTTCTCGCGAGTTGAAGCTGGTTCTGATGTGCCACTTCTGCCACACAATTGAGTTGCCCTCAACCTGTAATGGAACAGCAGCATTTTTTAATAGCATGAGTCAATAGCAGCAATGAGTCAATAGCAGCACGAGCGCACATCAGCGTGAGTAAATAGTAATATGCGTCAACAGCAGCATGAGTAACAGTAGCATGAGTGAACAGTAGCATGAGTGAACGAGTCAGTGTGATTCGATAGCACTGAGTCCACCGCAGTCAGTGACTCAGCACAAGCTGTGAAGCATAGCCTTTGCTCGCTTGCTGAATGTGCAATACAGCATGTCTGAAGATGACAACATGTATGTCAGGCCAAAAACAGCTTACTGCTGAGAACAACACGATTCCTGTACTAACAATTTGAATCCTGCTGGGAAGTGAAGGGCTTGTAATAGATCAACCACATTTGGGTGCTGTCCAACTTGACTTTGTCACTGCGTATCTTGAGATTAGGCTCAGCACGCTGGGCACAGGACCTTTGCATGCTGATCACAGCACAGCATGCCCAGCGGGCAAAGCACGCTCAACACACCTTGAAGCTGGGACCTTCAGGCTGGTCTACGTTCCAAGGCTTGAGGTCAGTGCGCCAGTCTGTGATGAAGCTCCGGTGGTAGTTGTAGTTTTTCAAAGGCATCTTGGGAGGTGTTTCATGGTGAGGCTGGTCGATACGCACCACCTGCAGCACGCGCTCATGCATCACCGTAACACAATCATGTCATTGCTGTTGCTACCCTTGGTGCCATCACCTCTGTCAACACTGTTCCCAGCATTCAACAGCAGGGCCTGGGCTTCCTGAGAGCATGATGTTCCTTGGGACTGCTTCAAGGGTGGCCTCTGATGACGTGGGGCATTATGGTGTACTGCCGACACCTGAGACGCTACGTGTGTCCGTCAGTACTGCCAAGACAGACAGAGACTAGAGTTCAGGCCTTGAAGCCTAATACGTGAACTTGACGATATCAGCTCAGCCACTGACATGGCATACCTTCCCAAGATGCAGATCCAGGATTGGGACAAAGTCCAAAGGATGTGCGTACTGGTTGTCATCGGGGCTGCCGTTGTGGTAGTACATCCACAGCTGCATGAGGCGGCCTTCAAAGGGCACCATGTGCACTGCACATCATGACCATTTGGTGACTGGACAAGCCATGGCTGACTCCAACTGCGATGTGTTGCTCTGCCTGTTAGCCCTTTGTTTGTGCCATTGGCAAGACATCTGTCAGGGTCATGAGTAGACATCTGTCAGGGTCATGAGTAGACATCTGTCAGGGTCATGTGTAGACATCTGTCAGGGTCATGAGTAGATAACGTCATGAGTAGACATCTGTCAGGGTCCTGAGTAGACATTATGAGACCAGATAAAAGAGAGATTGCCTTGGTGCTGGGCTTTGAACATTACTCAGTACTACTGTAGTATACCACAGCCAGTCTCGTGCAGCTGCAGGAGAGCCTTTTGCAAGCAGTATTGATCAAAGTGGTGATCGATGCAACATAAAGATGGATCAAGCAGTCAAAGGAAACACACACAACAATAATGTAGACTTGAGCCATGGTGAAGAGCAGGTGTGGGGGAACAGCACACACTCACCTGACCAGGTGTCACAAACAACCAGATCCAAGTCGGTCACTCCCCTTAGCTTCAGCTGCTCCTGCACCTCGTGGTCTGCCTTGGCAATCTTTTCTCCAAGGAAGCAATCTTCTGGAGACAAAGGAGGCTCGACACCTTCCACCTACGCACAGTTGTGCACAGGGTAGCTCACGTCTAGGTCTGTCAGCAGTCTGTTGACAGCGTCCACCAGGCTTCCACCAGGCTTGCTTCTGTCACAATGATTGTCAAATCGTCAATCAAAGGCATATCAGATGGCATGGCTATACCATGGTCCAGCCATATGATGTTTGCATTCCTGTTCAAGGCAGACTTGGCTGAGCTTGCTCCGCACGGCAGGGTAATATGGCCTGTATGCATGCTGACAAAGTGTGTGTGCAATTCAGGCTTTCCATCAGGATCGTCTGCAGATGCATGTACCTGCTTCCATGATCTGACTTTTGCGCTGTCTCCAGATACCTCCACTTCTACTTCATTGACTGGGGATTTTGGGAAGGCTTGCACAATGCAGTAGGCTGTTCGTGCAGGCACTGCAGACTTGTCTGCGTCATAGGCTATCAATTCAGCTTTTGCTGGCTCCTGCATGAACACGTAGATGAAGTCGGGAAAGGTAATCAGGGCATATTTGTGAGCCAACGGTACAGCTGCACTTCGTACTGACGGAAGAGATCGTGGATTTTGACTTCTGACTTGCACTGATACCTTGAGGGATATTAAGTTGAAACGGACATTTTTGTAACCCGCGTCAGCTGCGTGAGATGCACATGCTCGGCTGCACGCCTCGACCTCTTGTGCAGCAAGAGGGTCGAGTGGGTGGTTGTGCGAGGTAGCTTTTGTCATCCCGAAGCCTACGAACGAGCAACGTGCATTTTGCGATCCATGTCAACCGCACCGACATGCATTAAACCGAGTTATTACGATCCACCCTATCGCTTTTCCTGAACAACATGGAACGGGCTACATTGGCTAGCTGTTGTGTAAAGGTGGAGCGGCATGCACTTGTGCTACACCTTATGCGCAGGAACAAGGACAGCCCTCAGCGACCCCCAGTACGCGATCTGAAGTGTTGTATGCTTGAATGGCAGTTTTCACTACAGCGGACAGGGCTTCACCTGCGGACGTCAGGATTTGCACCCCTGCAACTGTGCTGGTAGCTGGCATGAGAGTCAAATTTACGTGATGGCTGATCCGCTCGTAAATGGTAAGCGCTGCTGCTCGGACTCAGGGTTGTCGATCCGAAGCGTCATCTGCAAGGAGTCAGCGACTTTGACACAAAGGCGTCGCGGATGTGTTACCTGGATTGTTGTGGCTAAAGTCTGCGTGCCAGTACTGATCCATGCAAGTCTGAGGAGGATCGTTTGGAAGGTCAGGCTTGCAGCGAATTCAGGCTGCAGCTTGCCACTTGGTTGTTACACACACAAAGGCTACCCAACAGGCCTCCTCAACTTGACCAACATCATAAAGGATACCGGGAGACCTGGTCACAGCCATTTCAACATCGAATTTCACAGATTTTTGTGACGTGTACAACAGCAGATCAGAAGGCAGCAGTTACCCAGCAGCTCAGGAAAGTAACCAAGACCCACTCAAGTGGGCGTCTTGCGACAAGCACAGCACCATTTCTAGGTGGCAGCACAGCAGGTTCCGGCACAGATGTGTGCATCAAATGTCAATTATTGCGGTGCAGCAGCACATGCAATCTTGGGTTCGTGCTTAAGTCAACGTCTGGGTTGAGCAGCATCTTGCGCCACATGGCCAGCAAGTAACCCCTCAACTTCTGCCTCAGCAGCTTCTCTGGCAACAGGGTCTTTACTAAAGGTGCCATCCAGTACTTGCTGTATCTCATCTCTAGTCAGTGTCTCATGCTCTAGGAGTGCTCTTGCAAGGGTGTGCAAGTCAGCTTCTCGGTCAGTCTGCAGGCACAATGTCTATTGCGACAACCCACAGAAAGAAAATTGCCAATGACAGCAGGCAGGCCTGAGTGCTGCACAGGTAGCAACACAGATGAACACTCAAAGGCAACAATTCTGAGCACAATTAGACGTGCAGCATGCATAATTCTGAGCAAAATTAGCCGTGCAGCATGCTGACTATCATGCTGTCATCAGCCCCAGCACAGAAGTGGAGGGTAACAAGACGTACCAGTAGGGTCGTGACACGTGAGTAGGCTTCTCGCAGCATGCGCGTAACTTCAGCATCCACTCTGCGGTGCGTATCGCTGCTGGTGGCCTCCTGTCCGCGATTATCAGTGTTCAGATACACTGGACCTGCAACCCATCTGTAGCATTGAGGCTGTGATCTGTTGAAGCAACAAAAAAGCAATATCGAGGTCGTCAGAAGCAATCTGTCTAGACAAGCTAACAGCTATGCTGCAACCACAGCAAAAGCAGCTATGCTGCAGCAATGTATGTAGGCAATCAAACAGCGATGCTGCAGCAATTTCACGAGCAGATGTAAAGTGCTTTACCACTTTGGGCTTCAAGCTGCTAGCCTCCTTATGGCAATCAAATCTAAGCTGTACTTTTTGGATTAAAAGGAGTTTTTGTAAGATATCAAAAATAAACTACTCTCCCTAAAAGCGCACACAAACAGTGCTCGGCAATTGGCACATGCTGCGTGCATGGCTCCAGCAAACAGCAGATGTAGCAGAGTAGAGCATGAGCCTTTTGCACAAGCCTTCATAGACCCTAACGTGAATTGACTACACAGCTTGAAGTGCTGTGCAGCGTAGCATGGAACTGGTACTGAGAAGAAAGCCAGCCTACCCAGTTCATCGCTCATGCCACACTCGGTGACCATGTGGCGAGCCAGGCTTGTTGCCTGCTGCAGGTCACTGCGTGCACCAGAAGTGACAAAGTCCCGCCCAAAAATGACTTCTTCAGCTACTTTGCCGCCCATGCAGACATCTATGCGTGCCATCATCTGGCGCTTGCTTTGACTGAACTCGTCTTTGTCAGGCACCTAAATTGCAAGGATGGCTGTTGACATTACTTGCCAAATGAGGTTGTCCTGCATGAAGAGGTCGTGGGCAGCAACACATAGCTATACATCATGCACAGTCACATTATTTTCTGCCACAAACATACATTTACATGAAAGCAGTTCTAAGCAAGCAAAGCAAGTGGATGGGACTCGGGCCTGTCCTCAGAGTGCACCCTCTCATGCTGTGAACCTCATTGAAGACAGCGGTTGCATATCAGGCATCAGCATGACAATATCACGTATGGTAAAACACCAATGTGCAGCACCTGTGACACCATTCCCAGGGCATGGCCCCTGGGGACAATGGTGGCCTTATGGATGGGGTCAGCCCCTGCGCTGTGCATGGCTACAAGTGCATGCCCAGACTCATGGTAGGCTGTCAGCTTGCGTGCCTCAGCTGACTGTACCAGCGACCTGCACAGACGTCCGTTACACCCATCAAATACCCAGTGCTTACACCGTAGTACAGCATGTTACGGCGCAGTGCAAAATAGCGAAAATATAAATTCAAAATTTCAGGGTGCAAGGAAGAAATTGTACCAGGACCGGTCACCTGCGCTGTTAAGCCAGGATGAATTGCAACTGACTCAAACCGCAGACTGTACAGTCACTGTCCTTTCGCTGTCTAACCCCATGCAGTGCTGACTAATGACTGCCGCGTGAATGCAGCTTGCATAGATGAGTGAAGAAGCAGATGCATGGCTGCAAGCAAGTGCCCAGAACTATAATGCACTACCAGGTTGTGCATTTCAGCTTGTGCTAGGAATCTACAAAACTGCCAGAGCAGCCACGCAGATAACTGAGCCAAGACATGCATGTCTACGAAGGCAAGACTCATGATCTGCCGTCAGCATAGACCGTTCTGGTGACCGTGCACATGGTGTTCCTTCCGTTTAGGCGATTCTGCTAAATGACCCCCACATGATCTGGTGTCAGCTTTGATGATTTCGCATGACCTCACATGATCTGCTGTCAGTTCATGCGAGGGGATCAGCTGAGATGGATTCTGGTGAGTGTGCCCAAAATGTGGGAGATGCTGGCCCACCTGCGCTCGACGCCCATGAGAGCTTTGTCTCTGGCAGAGTCCAGCAGCTCAGCGGAGAGCTTGGGCTTGCTGGTCTTGGCTGCCAGAAGGGCGGCCTCATTCACAAGGTTGCTCAGCTCTGCACCACTGAAGCCCGGGGTCTGGCGGGCCAGGACTGCTGCATTGACTGTGCTGTCCCTGGGCTTGTCCTGCATCCCCAGGACAATTGATCAATACTACTACTAATGATAATGATAATGATGATGATAATGATAATGATAATGATAATTAAAACGCTTTCCAGCTCATGATGAGCTAGGTACGTGCAGGACAAGTCTTGTCTCTCCAGAGCAGCCTGTCTTGTGCATCCCTGTAATTCGTCAATGTTACGTGACATCTGGCTTTCTGTTCATGGAAACATCGCTCACCTTCTGATGACACAGCAAGACATCCTTTTGAATGTATCCATGTTGCACATGTGTAATGACTGCCAGAGCACTGGACCCAGATCTGCTGGACTGGACACAACCAGCTGACAAACAGCATGCAGCATCTCACCCTGCGCTGCTTTGTGGTCCACAGTTCAGAGCCTAGAGCTACTTGTATGCTGTCCATGCGCTTTTGAATGACATGGTGCACACATGGCGCCTCTGTCAAGGAAGTTGTTCTGACCCTTGTTGCGTCGTATTCATCTCATGATAATACAGTGTATACCTGGGCGACAAGAGCTCTTTAAGATTCAACGTTGTCAAGATCTTCAAAAACCCATCCGTTTCACAGTGTAAATTGAAACTGAGAAACGCCTGGAGACAGTAGAAACGCGTTTCTACACTGGAGAGATGTGAAAGGGGGAAAAAACATGATCTCACCTTGAGGTAGTGCTCCAGGATTTCCAAGCGGCCGCGCACATCTGGCATGGGCACGGCAACACGCCGGTCAAAGCGACCAGGCCTGGTCAAGGCTGGATCAAGTGTTTCCTGCATTGGCAGCAATCATACGCTCAGAGGCATGTGTCACAACAACACTTGGCTGCTGTGCTCTGATGTGATTGGGGCCAGGAGATGCAGGAAGGGACTATAGGCAGGTAACTAGACTGAGAGATTGACTCAGCGATTCAGTGGGTGGGTCAGTGAGCGAAGGACAGGGGAGGGATGGGGGGGGGGGAGGGGGGAGGGAGGGAGTGAGAGAGTTCAGGTGAGGTGAGCAAGATGGAGATTAGCCAAGCAAATCAAATGCCTCACTAGCTGCCACAACCATTGACTGCAACAGCAACCGAGTGGCCGCACCCATTTAAGGCCACATAATTTACTGTCTATGGTTCTAGGATGTAGGGTTCCAGAATGTACCCTAGATTGTCTACCTGGAGGTTTGTAGCAGCCATGACAATGACGCCCTCATTTGCCTCAAAGCCATCCATCTCGGTGAGCAGCTGGTTCAGGGTCTTCCTGGTGTGGTTCTCCCACTGCTTACGGCTGCCGCCCACAGCATCAATCTCATCGATGAACACAATGCAGGGTGCCTTCTTCTTGGCTGCAGCAAACAGGCTGCGCACCCGCCGGGAGCCCACACCCACGAACATCTCCTCAAACTCACTGCCAGCTCTGCAGCAGCAAGGACAGTCAGCACTGCATGACACCTGACAGATTCATTTGGAGTCCACACCCACAAACATCTGCTCAAACTCACTGCCAGCTCTGCAGCAGCAAGAATGGTCAGCGCTGCATGACGCTGACAGAGTCATGATCTTTCATCATTTGGGACGCTGCATCTGGTGCAAGTCACATTGTTCAGAGAGCGAGTAATGTGGTTGAAGAGCTTGTTGCCAAGTCATCATGAGTACATGTCCAAAACTGCTGCCAGCCTGAAACATGTGATAGCTGGCGTTGTTGTGATGCAATAGTAAGACACATGAAGACAAACAGCACCATACAAGCTGTGTTGAGGCAGAAGGCAGGCAAACAAAGACAGCAGAACATTCACAATAGACCCAGGGCTTGTGTACAAGGTACAGAAGCCATTGTGGGAAACGAGTAGACTTGTTCACAGCAGCAACGCTGCACTCACAAGCAGGGTAAGAAGGGACAGAAGGCAGTCGTGGAAGCTGCACAGGCTCACCTGTAGAAGAAGGGGACACCGGCCTCTCCAGCAACAGCCTTAGCTAACAGGGTTTTGCCCGTGCCTGCAGCAAAAGACAACCAGGCTATCAATGATAATAGTAGTAATTTTAACGTGTTCCGGCTCATGATGGAAAGACAACCAGGCACGTAAATGTACACAAATGCGGGATATACACACGAAAACCTTAAAGCCTGACCCCCCTGTAATAGGGATCTTTCAATGTGAGCTTGATATACCTGGGGGTCCCGTGAGCAGCACCCCCTTGGGCAGCTTCCCACCCAGCTTGGTGAACTTGTCCGGGTGCTTCAGGTACTCCACGATCTCCTCCAGCTCGGCCTTGGCCTCTGGACAGCCCTTCACGTCCTTGAAGGTTTTCAGACTCTTCTCAGGCATGTTCTCCTGATCACAGCACAGCAGAAGTGAAGAGAGCACAGCAGCACAGTATGAGAGGCAGCAGCACAAGTAAAAGGGGGCAGCAGCAGCAGAGTAAGGGAGGCAGCAGCACAAGTAAACGGAAGCAGCAGCACCAGCAAACGGAGGCAGCAGCACAAGTAAAGGGAAGCAGCAGCAGAAGTAAAGGGAAGCAGCAGCAGCACAGCAAGGGAGGCAGCAGCACAAGCAAAAGGAGGCAGCAGCACAAGCAAAGGGAGGCGGCAGCACAACTAAAGGAAGGCAGCAGCACAAGCAAAGGGAGGCAGCAGCGTAAGCAAAGGGAGGCAGCAGCGCAAGCAAAGGGAGGCAGCAGCATAAAAATAAAGGGAGGCAGCAGCACAGCGAGGCAGCAGCTGAAGCAAAGGGAGGCAACAGCACAAGCACAGCAGCACAAGCAAAGGGGGGCAGCAGCACAAGCCAAGGGAGGCAGCAGCACCAGCAAAGGGAGGCAACAGCACAAGAACAGCAGGGCAGCAGTGTGGAGATTTGCCAGGCACCGTGCTGCGCATCAGAAGATACACAAACATGAAAGATGCAGCAGCGCATGCAGGTCTTGGGTGCATCTGCAGCCTAGAGGTTCCCCTTTTCGTCAATTGAGATCTTCCCTGGCAGTCCATGTGCCAGTCATCATAAAGTCTGATGAAAGCAGAAGACAAGGGATGGGACAAAGATCTGTAAAGAAAGCAAGGGACAGGAAGACTGTAGAGAAGGAACATGCAGATAAGATGGACCAGAAGAGGAAGCAGGAGCACACAAGAGGAGAGCCTGACACCCAGGCGCCTGCAAGCTGCTGTTCAGAGCTGCTGATCAGATTCAACATGAGGCTCTGACCAACAACTCATGAGTGAGAAGTCGTCTGCATGAGCTGCTGTACTTGTCAATGTCAAGCAGGTGTAAGCTGTCCCTCACAGAAGGCCCTGTCATACAGAGGGCTGCACACTCCCGGTCAGGGCTGATGGAACCAGCCCCTCAGCAAAAGCCCTCGACACAGCCCTGGGCTGACTGATCATCTTACCTTGTTATATTCCTTGGGGGCATAGCTGGTACCGCCTGGCCCAGTGATGGAGGCAGCAGGGCCTCCTGCAAGGGCCCCTGCACCTGCCCCGGAGTAGCGGCGAATGGTGGCTGCTCCCAAGGCACACAGCATGGCCAGGGCTAAGAAGGAGACTGCTGTGAAGAAGAGGGAGGTAACCCAAGACAGTGGCCCGCCTGCTGTTGCTCTCTTACTGCTCTGATCCTGCAGCAAAGTTGGAAACTGCCTCTGGCTTATGACTGATGCTCCAGGCAATTGATCATGTGGTCTGTAGTAGATTACAGTGATGGCATGCAGTACTACATGCAATGGGCTGCTCATCACATGAGCAACAGTGTATACATTGGCAAGCGCGTAAAACACTGCGAGGGACTTTGTTGACAAAATTTTGCAGCACCTGCAGAAGATGATGTCCCAGGTGACATCGCTTACTTGCAGTACGACATGTAGTGGCCGGCTGATAGTAGATCCCACAGCTTCTGTGGTAGCTGCACCGCCTTCTGCTCTCTTTTCCAAATCCTTGAGCAGCTGAGCAAGAGAACTGTGATTCCCACCATCCCTATATGGCATCCAATTGGACGACGTCAGGTGCTGCACAATACAATTGCCACAATTGGCTGTTGACACTTTTCGACTTTGCTGTTGTGCACAATGGGTGCCTGTGTAGCATGTTTGCAACTCTCCAAGGCGCAGCTTTTGCTCAAAGAGCTAGTAAGCTCAAATTGATTCCTGCCCAGGCTGCCCAGCTACCGCCGCAAGACAGTTGCAACTGGACCTGAGCAAGATGCTTTGGCTAGGCAGCTGGAAATATGAACATGTGCTGCCATTTCCAGCATGAATGCACATGTTTGAGCTTGCTAGATGCCTTGCAATTGCTATGCTGTGTCTGATTGAACAATGTCAGCTCAGAGAAGCAACTGTGCATGCTGATGTTGATTCAACTCTGAAGTTGCTTGTATCATGCCACGAGCACATGCTTTCATGAAGGCTTAAGGTAGAGGCATGCTGCACAAGAAGAGCAAGACAGATTGGCCAACCACAGATCACTCCAGTTAGGCACAAAACGTGAGAGGTTGGACATGTACCTAACATTGCCGCCATCGCTAAACTGAGATATTGCACCAGTTTTGACCAGAGCCTTCAAGTACTCAACAATCACGGCTGAGTTGACAGCCGTCGAGCCTGAGTCAACATACTTGATGACTGCTGCAGAGTCTCGCTTGTTCAGCTCAGAAAGGTACGCCTGAGACCTGCAGTGAGTAAACATGCATGTCTGCCTCTGCGTGGGGTTGCGCATCTGATAGCAGACTGACAGGCATGCATGCTGACTGATGTGGAGCATTGACTTGCAAGGTGCAAAACAGCCTGCATTTGGCTGACATCACATGCAGCACAACTGGCGTCACCAAGATGAGCTGGGAGACCCCAAATGCACAAAATCATGTTGTATGAGCTGTACCTTTCAGCATTAGTGGGTTCATCCAGCGCCTTCTTGTGTAAGCGCTGTAACTTCTCCCTCTGTATGTATGCTGGGAAGCTTTTTAAAAATTTAGCTATACGCTGAAGGAAGGCTGCTATTGCCTTGGCGGGCTGTGATAAGAACTGCCTGAAGCTACTTTCATCTGGGCCTGTCTCACTGGCTGGGCTGGCAGAGGTAGATGCGGCAGCATTTGATGCTTGTCTAGAATCATCAACAGGCGACTGACTGGATGGAATGCTGGAAGAAGATGAGCTTGCGCGCAAATCGGAGCTTGCCTGGAAACTTTCGCTGTCAGGCTGTTGTGCTGCTTGGCAGAGCTGTTTTTGTTTGCGTATGCTCTGTTGCGCAGGTACAGGGAACAAGACATCATTGTAGTGGCGGTTGTTGCCAGTAAATGCACGTCCACATGACTGCTGTGAAAATGATCTTGCTGCAAGCAGGGTTGAAGACCTGAAGACCCTTTGAGGTGCTTGTTTCAGAAACTGGGCTGGACCACAGTGCACACAACAAACAGACCTGTCCAGCTGCATGCCATACATTCGACCTGCACGACTCACGTGGGTGACTAGCAGGACTTCTGACGAGGTGTGGAAGCAGTGCCTGATCAGTTGTTCTGCACTGAAGTCAGGAAAGTGCGCGTACCGCACTTGGAATCAAACAAGTTCGACAACAAATTTGATTTGCTCGGTCGCAAACAAACTTCGCCTTGTTCTCTGCCTGCCGGAGCTAAGATTAACTTTGGATATCGAGTACTTGGACGCGGCTTAACACCTGTACTAGCTGCGTCGTTGGCGGTAAACTGTCCATCAGCAGCGCAATGACATAGCAGCGTCTGCGGCGGTGAGCTGCACAAGAGAGTTTGGGCTCTGGCTACCACGCAGTACTCGAGGCATTGCAGTTGGAAGGCCCAACTTTGGTGTTATCATTTTGCGAGGGGGTGACATTTGCCAGAGTTCGCAGATTGCAGCAAGAGAACCACACCATTTGCCGCATTCACACAGCACATCTTGTCGCGTCATTCGCTTCTGCGACCAATCAGACAGCAGTCATGATGCAAAGCAGCGTCGCCAGCACGCAAATCTACCAGCCCTCTTCTCACATAGATAAACAGCGAAAGCCATTCAGTGTTACTGGCTGCAGACAGCCCGTGATTTGCCAGGCACAGCAAGCAGAAAACATCAACATTGGACGCAGAACAATGGCCGCTGTGCTTTCGGCGATGCCCATGGCGCTGGTTGTGCAGAAAGGTAGTGTGGGTCACAACTTGATCAACACTCTGCAAGGCTGCCTCGACCTTTCTGTTGACATCGTCTTGCATTCGCAGCTAGTGCGCTTATCCCCGCTAACGACGACGAGGATGAGGAGCTCGTGAGCAAGGCCAAGGCCAATAGACAGAAAAGAATCGTGGAGGAAAAGGACACTGAGCAAGACTTTGCCAAAAGTGCAGGATACAATGGGGTTACTCTACTTACAATTGAGCGAGGGGTCAAGAAGCTAGCAAAGTCTGGCAGTGATCTAGAAGCTGGCAACTTGACCTCTGTAGCAAAGCTTGTGAGGTAGGTCACAAGATTACAAGCACATGCTGTGCTTGTGGGCTGGCCTGCCTGACTGTCTGTGGCGCTTGCTTTGGACGCTTGCAAAGTACATGGTAGGCTGGCTTCTTGCATCTTCAGTACCAGCAGATGGTAGTCTTTGTTGTGTCATGATGCAGTGACTCATGGGTGTCAGAGTTCAAAAAAGCTGCTGACTCTGTCAGTACAAATGCGGATTCAAAGTCTGCAGTGAGCAGTGCTTTCAGCAGCATCAGCAAGCTCAGCAGCTCAGCTCAGGCAGGAGATGCTCAGGGCGCCAAGCAAGCATTTGTAGGTGTAGTGTCATCACTACAGACATGGGCATCCGGGTCTGGCCTCCAAGTCAAGGGCCTATGAGGCAAGGTTCAGCGTTGTGAGTTATCAGCACTGCATTTCCCATGTCCTGCGAGAGTTGTCTTGCTACTATGAAGTTTTGTAATGCTCTCAAACAGACATTGTGACAATAGCATTCCTGATTCAGACTGCTGACAAACTCTACAGACATGCGTCAAGGCCCAGCATCATTGTGTCTTTTCCAAGTGTCTTCTGTCAATGAATGTGACAGGCTTGCTGTGTACAATTGTTTGGCACATCAAATATATGTTGGCTGCAAACATGACTATACTAGCACACCAGACCTCAAGATGCACCGGTCTGCCCTGAAACTCCAGTAGGTATGCCCAAGCAAGCCAATGAAGCTGGGCCAACACCCACAGAAGGGCTGGCAGCATGACACCGCTACACCACGTGATGTCCAGCTGCGGTAAGACCAATGGCAAGATGCCAAACCACCAGACAAAATACTGTGCTGTACAAACCTGCAAGCAACAATGAGGACATAGAACAAACTATCAACTTAGGTCAGACGCAGAATGCATTCGTCCATTTGTCACAAGGCAAAACAGCATCGTGCTGTGTGCAAAAAGCGCTCTCAGGCATGCATGCATTTCGCATTGGAATATGCACACAACATGTTGCGACTTCATATGATGTGATGCTGTCAGATGTCACCACAGTCACTGTCTCACCTTGTTGAAGGCCACAAAGGCCATTGTTTGCAACATCATGCACAGCGGAAGCTGCCTGGCATATTTTATGCCAAGACTAGCTGTGCTCACCACCTGGGTTAGGGGCGCCAACCTATGCACCATCAATGTCTGTTGTTTTGTGTTGATCACATAGTACAGTGTGACAGTGACTTGCAATTGACTCTTGATTCTGACTCACTGCTGTCAGCATCTGATAACAGCACTTTTGATTTGATTCTGGTACTGCTGAGCCAGCCCTTTGACTGACAAGCTCAAGGTCATAGCTGCATCATGAGCTTGTCCAGGAAGCTAGCAGGCAATGACACCTTGCTTGGACATGGACCACTTTTTAAGTTCATTTTCAGAATCAGGTGCACCAAGGCGTACCAAGACACATTGTCCCTGAGTTCATACGTCAAGTAGCTGTTGTAAAAGTAGATAGAAAAGTTGTGGCGAGGGTCTTTGCGTCCACTGTGGTACAGATATGTCTCCTGCAGAAAGGGATCTCCATATGCTGCATAGCATGCTGCGCCCAGCAGCACAAATGTGGCAGCTGAAGTTGCAGCAAAGCAGATCCTGTCCCTTGACAGCATGTCTCGCATCTTCACGGGGCTCTGCAGTCAAACCTACATGTTGTCACATATGCATACATGCTGATTGTTGAACGTCCAATGCGTCATGGCCCAGCCAGCGACCAACTGACATAGATGTGCACTGGCAGCTTGAGCGATGATGCCTGCAGCAGTGTAGATACGTTTTTCGTGTGTTTGCTTGTTGCAGATGAAGGAAGCCAAAGGATGATTGGCAGGCTGTAGATGATAGGATACACCCTCCAGTGTGCAGCTAGTCCCAGCAACATGGCTGCTGCCACCGTTTGCCCTGCACGTAAGCAGTACTGCAGAGCTTTACAATTTGCACGCTGGCCTTGCTACATGTGACAAAGGAAGTCTCTCTGTGCCACATTTGCCAATGATGTATGTGTTAGTCAAAATAAAACGCAATGCAATGCAGCACGTGCTTCACTGGTTCAAATCCTGGTCAAGTCAGGATGGCAGCGTGCATGAATCCGCTTACCTTGCAACAGGCAGTTGAGCATGAGAAGGATCTGCACAGTCACCAAAGCCTCTCCGCTACCCCTGGTGGAGATGGTGACAGTGAAAGGGTTGAACAGCCAGCATGCAACACTAGCCCTTGTCTGCTTGTTGCAAACCTTATTTGCTGTCAGCAGACCCTCAATGAGCCTACGTATACAATGCATACGTATACGAAGCATCTTAGCGCAGCACTTCTGAGCACAGATACCTGCAAGCCTTCACTGATCAGACTCACCGTGCCGCCAAAAGATCTGCGGCACAAAACAGCGCTTTACCCCACATCGGGTGCAGCAGCACGTTTGGTACCAGTGCCCATGCCAGTAGAGGGCTGTATCTGTAGGTACTCCTATCGTACGGTGACAGGCCCTTGACAAGAAAGGCAGCTGCATCTGTAAAGACCTTGTAGTCTATGTCTGTGTATTTGACCGGTGACAACCGGTCCTGAAGCTCTCCATACGCAAGCAGGGCTAAGCGCGTGGCGATGCCTAGCCTGAGCAGCATGCCGCATCGGCGTCAGGGATCAAGCGGACACACCGATATTCTGCGCTGATGTTTGACCGAACTGTTTGACCTATCGAGCCATTCCGTCCCTTCATCGCTTGCTCTTCCATTGCCTTGTGTAACCATCATCGACGGCTCTTCAAGGTAGGATAATTATCGCTTTTCGGCATATGCTAGGCTACCTCCTTCGCACGCGCGACATAGCAAAAGTGTTCCACAGCGGGTTTGGAAGTCACACCAGCAAGGGATTTAGCACCAAGCCTATAGTGTCAAGATCTGCCAAGCAAGGCAAGCACAAGACTCAACTGCAAAGCATGAATCCAATCACCATGCAAAAGGCCATCTGGCCAGTTTTGTGCTTATCCACCTTGTATTCGCAGACCCCCCAAGCAGTACTTCAGAATTCCTGAAGGCCTTTGGAGTGCTGTTAGAAGAACCCAAGAAGACAGGAGTTGTAGGCAGGTGTGAAACACATCACATATGCCTCAGCCGCTTTCAGCATGACTGCTGGTGTCCTTTCAATTTGTTGCTTGCTGAGGCTTGCCTTGCTTCAGGTGGGACTGGCATTTGTGGCAGATGTTTGTCATGCTTCTGCCACCCCTTGGTGAGGCTTTGACAAGAAACAACCTCTTGGCTTTTGCTGTTGGCTCAATGTATCAATCAAGCATGGCCAAAAATGACTTTCAAAATGCTGCATGACATGCCAAACTGATGCAGGCGTTGCGGGCCTTGCTTGTTTTGCCAGGTATGACATGCGCACACAAGAAGCCATCTTGTCTGCAAAGGTACGTCACATGTACCCCACGACGTCTCCTGCATGGCAATCTGTATTGCTGTAGGACTGCCTTAGAAGCGCTGAAAACTGCAAGCATGGGACAAATCTGACCAAACCTTGTTGCGTGACTGCTCACTCATGTCAGATGATGCACTGGTGATGCGTTGCTGTACAGCAGTGGAGCAAGACTTTTGAAGCAATGCCCAAACATGTGCTGACAATTTGCGTGCCCAAATATGCAGAAGCAAGAGAAGGAAGATGAAGAGCAGATGGCCCAGCAAGAAGCTGCTGATCAGAAGCTGCAAGCCAAGCAAGATACACATACTGCAGCTAACAGACAGCAGCAAGCAGAGGTACACCTCAACTTGCATGATGCAGCCTCTGTTGTCCTGCATTTGTTCCCCACTTTTGTAGGTGCAGGACGCTGTCTGTTGCAGGTGATGAACGCTGTATACAACATCCTGAACATGTTGCCTCTGCTGATGCTCTCTTGTACAAGCCAACGAGGGATGCCTACCTCTTTGTAGAGGCTTGCAATGCTTGACAGAACTCGTGCATACACAGGGACAAACACACATTCAAGCTTGTTACTGCTTCGCATGTGATGATGCTTTGCCTTGCAGATCCATGCAAGATTGGAAGAATTGGAACGTGCTGTGCGCTTGATGCATGCCAGACAGCTGGCGCAAGAAACAACTGGTAAGATTGATGGTCACATGACATCATTATGTTAAATGATGCTCACAGACATGATTCTGGTGTCTGGAGGCTGGCACAAAAACTGCCAACATGCATGAAGCATAATGCAGCTGACAAATGTAAATGATGTCTTTATGATGACATCATGAGCAAAAAACTGTTGTGCGTGTACTTGTTGTTGGCTGAACTATCTTGACGCTCCACGTACACACATGATCACTAGGCAGCAGTTTACGTTATTGTATTACATGGTCAAAGGGACACCAAAGTCAATAAACGGTAAAATATGTTTGAGAGCGCCAGTTTGCTGCAGGTGGCCCTGCAGGGTCTGCTGCAGACAGCAAACTATTGCATCCTTCTGCCCACCAGGCGTCTGACTCAGCAGCACAACAGGATGGGACAGCAGCAAATCAAGCAGCAACTGCGCAGCATGTAGCACACAGACCTGCATCTGCAGTGGCTGCTGTCAACAAGGCTGAGCAACCAAACAGTGCAGGGACAGCCTCACATGCAAACAGGCAAACACGACCTGCAGACAGGCACAGTAGAACAGCAGGGATCAGCATGGCTTCAGACACACCAACCCAGGTACAGCCTAAGCAAGCAGGCGTTACACCTACAGCTGCAAAGTCAGTTGATGGCAGGCAAGGAAGCCGCTTAACAGATACCATGCCAGCAGCAACACCACCTCATGGTTCACCTGGCAATGCGGAATCGCCTTTGGCAGGCAGATCGCAGCCCACGGCTGTGGCGGCAATCCGAGAGTATGCAAAAGGACAGGTTTATACAGCATTCACGAGCGTTAAGCAGATGTTTGCAGGAAGGAGCAATCACAGTGAGCAAGGAAACCAAGAACAGCAGTCAAAGACTGACAAAAACTGACACACAACTGAAGTCTGTTGGGAAAATGATATTTGGACATGCAACACTCCTGCACATTGTGTGAAGGTTGACCAGCAGGCTGACTACATTGAGCATTGCAAAAGCAGCTATTGTTGATTTGTGTGAAACTGTGATCGAAGACAGAGGATCACTAGCACAGTGCGCTTGCAAAAGAGGCTCATCCTACAGTCGCTATCCAAAATTCATCAGTAGGTGCGTCTGGCTGTTGCTGTGGCATGGCTTGTTGGACTTCAGGTAGCTGTATGCAATTCTCATAAATCTGCTTTATTTTAGGATAATTGCTGATGTCTAGCCCCACTCTTGGCAAAGTACAGCGGAACACCTGGAAAGGCAACATAGCCTATGGGACAGCTGATGATACCAGGCACAGATGATGCTATGCATCATGCACTTCAAGCAGTACTGTTTGCAATATTGCATTCATGAGGCACAGGGGGAAAAGCAATCCGTTTGCCACACAGAGAACAAAAGCTTTACTAGCTCCACAGGATCAGAGCAATCCTTGAGAGTCATCCTTTGCTGGTAGAATTCTCAGCGCAACATGTGAGTCATATTGCACTAAGCCGACTCTCTACTCACCTGAGGGACTAAGCAACAGTCAGCAAGTGTCCATGGCAGAATTTGCCGGTAGAGGCAGATTTCAGCTGGTTTTCCAAGCCTGTGAAGCCTTTCTCTGCCCAGTGAAGTTGCCACCCCTTCACGGTGTCTGTGTCTCCTTTCATGTCTGATCTGATGAAGTTGACCACACCACTATTGTTGAGGGGTTGCATCTCGCAAGCTATGTGCAAGGCAAGCGATCTAACCCGTGCGCGGCCCACAGGATCCTTTGGCAACAGCGCAGCTCCTTGCTGTGGAAAGGTCTCCTCAAGGTATTCCATGATGGCAACACTCTGGTTGAGCTTGACTTCTTGGTCACCCAACTGGTGAATTAGCAACGGGACCAATCCTTGCGGATTGAGGCTGAGATACTCTCCACTTTGGTGATGCTGCTGCTCTAGATTCATGACCTTGAGGTCGTAATGCTGCTTCTTGAGGTTCAAAGCGATGCGCACGCGATAAGAAGCACTGCTTGTCGATCTGCTATAAAGTAGGATATCGCTCGTCATCTGATACGTTTATGATACAGCCTCCTTGTCAGTTACTACACGGCTGAAAAAGCCATAGCATCCTTCCTCGGGTGTACACAGACGCGACATCAACGCAAGTGGACAACGCAAGTGGGCATGTGCTCCGAAACCAAGTGCTCTAATGACTCAGCTTGCAATCTTCTTCGTCTTGTTGTTCTAGTACAAGCGATGCAAATACGGAAGGATGAGCTGCTAAATTTGCTGCTTTACGATAAGGATTGCTACAGAGTGAAAAGATTTCTCGCAGAGAGCAAAAGGTTGCTTTGCTCCGAGACCACAAGCACAGCCCATGTCAACTCAGTTTGCATGGTATAGGGTCTCAACTAATTGCAAGTGTCTGTCCTGTGTTCAATAGCTCTGATGGTCAGCATATTTTGCAGGGTTGGCAACATGCTGTTCAACACATCCTGCGTTTGGTATCATTGTGCCATGCCTCAGCAATATGCTCTCTTGGACAAGAGCTTGCACAGAACAAAGCAAAGGCGCCATCCTGGGCGCCATCTGTGCACAAGCTAGCTTGCTAGATTGCTCTTATGACTTGGCGTTTGTATAATCCCAAATGACATTTCAGCCTAGGTTTCAGCCTGAACCTTTAGGTCAACATTGAGTTTGCACATCATTGGAACAGCTTGATGTGCACAGAGCCAAAATGGCAACTGACCTTGCGCGCAGCATCGTTGCAGAGGCGCATGCTCAACACCATTCACACATGACCACAAACATCTGTTGAGTTGTGCTAGGCACTTAGATTGATTCAGTCAAGTCATTCATTACAAAGCAGAGCCGTCCTGATGTTGAAGTCCTTGAAGCTCTGTCAGGCAGCGTCCAGATCCGGATACTCCTCTTGGAACGACGAGCTCGAAGAAGAGCATTTTGGTACGTAATGTTTTTGTGCGTACCTGGGGCCTAGGCAAGAGTGTGAAGGGGAACGTTGTGTTGAAAGGACCGTCACCAGCCTTCGAGATTTCTAACAAGCCAGCCATTGCTCTGTTCTTGTCTCAAAAGCTTTCTGTCAGATCGACAAAAGCCTGAGACGAAGAAGCAGCGGTTGTTTGATGAAAAGCACTGTGAACCTGAAATAGACGAGGAGCAGCTTGAGCACGGCCAGGTGTATGTGCAGTTGCTGAAAGATCAGCACGCTGCACCCCTCTTTTCTTGAAACTGCGACATGGAGGTGCAAGAGGTTGCATCCCAGATAAAAGTAATGCTTGAGGTGTACATGGCTGGAAATTTTGTGAATGGCGATGAAGGTGACAAACAACCATTTACGGCACCACGGTACAGACAATATGTTGGTGGTTATTAGCCTGTCTTGGCATATGCACATTGCAATATGCATGGAGTGGTTCATATCATTTCAAACTCATGCTCAGCAGAAGGACGTTTGAGACGACCAAGGTTGGTTCAGGCCCAATTATGAATGCATTGAGGATTGTCACTACAGTACGATACTTACCTTGTCCAGATGCTCACAGCATACTTGTACTGCAGGGATGCTTAACTTTGAACGTGATTGTCAGACTAAACAAAGTTGGGTGTTGGCATCTTAGTTGTGACACGACAAGGGACCACAGGATAGGTTACGGCACTCTGAGCTTGTAGCACGCACTGATCTCTTTTGTCGGCAGCAGCCAGTAAAAGTTGCAGGAGTTTGCGATGCTGCTGCGAACCGTCTGTGCACAAGCAGACTCTGCATCAAAACCTATGTGTGGCTGTGAACACCTGTGATTGCATTTGGCGTGCTAGTACCATTGTCTCAGCTTGCTTCCAGTCATTACAATGCTAATCCAACAAGAGCCTGCACTGATTGTAGCACATGCCTCTGACTGGCCACCAGTGAAAAGATGCAAAATTCGACCGTTCCTCTTGCATCCTTGGGGGTTTGCATCTGCCTTTGCTCTCCACCATGCCGAACACTGTGCAAGAGTTGCTCAGCATTGAGAGCTCTTCTGCAGCAAAACCCTGTGCTGAAAACACGCCGTGCTCATGCTTCATGAAGCGCATTGATTATATTGATGTGCCTTTATCATGTGGCTGCTGCGACTTATGAACTCAATTTTGCTGGTGGTGTTTGCTATGTGAGGATAAGGCAAGGATTTGATTGACCCCTGTTGAAAGTGTGAGCACTTACCAATGTCCAGTCACACCATTCATGAACAGGTCACTAACCAGGTACCTAGTAATGACTGCAAAGGCCGCGGTCTTTAGCTGGCAGCCTGTCACTTTGTACATGTGTGTGTTGCACACCGCGTTTGGAAACACTCAGGAGAGCTGTCACACCAAGTAACACACGGTCTTGTTATGCAAGCCCGCCGGCTGCACATTGCATCTCTTTAGCTCCTCAAGCTCATCAGCATGAAGTCCACATGTCAGCTGAAGGCTTGACGAAGTACAAACTCAGCCAGTTTAATCGCACCTACGCAATGCCAAGCCTCAAAATGGTGTGGTGTATGAGTCAGCATTACACTTTTATTTTGGACTGGTTTGTCACTGTCTGTCATTTCAATACAGGCATCAAGAACAAGCAGAATGCATTGCAAGAATACAGGTGTAACAACATGTGCCACACTACTAAGCTAGCAAACTGAGCACAACACCCAAATACTCTGGCACAGATAAAGACAAAGCAGTTAGCTCATGTTGCAGCATGACAGAGACAGCTTTGAAACACCATCTCCAAAAGCTGCATGCTGATACGAAGCTGTAAGCAGGAACGCACCACACTACTCTGAAGCAAGCACAAACCGTGAAAACTACCCTACATGGTACAAAAGGTACAACCTAATCCTGAGGAAGGTAGTCAGGCTGTAGTCAGTGAAGCAAAAGCAGAAGAAAGGTACATGCAATGGATGATCGTACACAAGTGGCAATCTGATCTGCTGAACAGCTCAGCATGACCTAAGGGCAATCTTGCTTGTATGGCAACAGGCAACTTCTTCACTAACTGACAAGTCCCTGCCGCATGAGCGCAGAAGTCACCTGTGAAGAAGAAGGTGGTTCATTTCCTAAAGACAAACCAGCTTACTGCAAATAGCAAACTTAATGGTGGTTGTTCAAAAGAGATGGCTGCTCAAAGTGGCTATTGGGAGACCCACTGAGGCTGCCTGATTTGGCATCACTAGACCAAATTGATGCTAAATAGCTAGGGAAAGAACCCTTGTCACCGCTTGCAGTGCCACTGCTGTTAAACAGCCCTGCAGGGGTGGAGATTGGCTCAAATGTTGGCAGACCTCTACTGGTATTCTCATGCATGCCAGAGTTGCTGCTGCTGCTGTGATTGCTGAGGTTGCCCCAGCTGGCAACATGTGGTAGCACATGGTTGATGGAGCAGCTCAGCAGATCATCCCTCCTGGCATGTAGGTGCCTGGAATCTTCTGGAACTGCTGAGACAGCCTTTTTAAGCCCATCACGGAGGTCATCACTTGACAGAGATCCAGTCAGGCCACTAGCAGCACGGGACAGAGGCCCAAGGGGGAGGGGGATGCTTTCATGAGCATGACCATTTGTCTGCCTGGTGGCAAAGCGTGGCGCAGCATGCCCAGCAGGCGCAGCAGCATTTGAAAACGAACCGTCCTGGGGCCCCAAGCGCGCCTGCTGAGGCCTGGGGTTGCCTAACCTGGACCTGGCGAAGGGCATCTCTTGGTCTGTCACCACCTGCTGTTGCTGCTGCTGATGCCTTGGGCGTGAGAGGTGCGAGGGGCCTCTGCTGTCAAGGCTGTGTGTTGGGCGGGACTGCAGGGCAGGCTGTTGAGCTGCTGCGGCTGCTTGCAGCATGGCAGCTGTGGCTGCTCTCTCCTTGGCAATTGCTTCAGCTATGGCCTGTACATGAGCAAAACTTGTTGAAGCAGACTCTGAATGCACAGCAGTTGACAGAGCCTCCTATGGCAGTGAAGCTACAGCTGAGGCAGACCTACTTGTGACGCATGCCGCTAAACTTGCAGCCTCTAGAAAGCAAGCAAGGGACAACCCTAGCGGAAGACACGTGTTGAATAAGTGATTGAGAGAGAGAGAGAGAGAGAGAGAGAAAGAGATAAAGAAAGGAAGGAAGGAAGGAAGACAGCTTTGCAGGAGCAGTGTGCCAGTCAGGCCTCGACATGAGCAGGCACTGCACCAGGACTTGAGAATGAGCAGGACAGAGCCAGGAAGGCAGAAACCGTTCTACAGTGCTGCTCACATATGCATACATATTTCCTGGCAGGTAAGACATATGATGGCAAAATGCTGCCCTGGTTCTCTGCTGGGCACAAGTACAGCCAGCAGAGGTCTTATGCATACACATCAAGAGTTTGCAGCATGCAAGAGAAGACACTATACTGAACCCTTCAATAGAATGCACTGAAGAGAAAGGAAAGGAAAAGAAGGGAAAGGAAAACAAGGAAAGGGAGGGAAGGGGAGAGGTGAGAAAAGGAAAGGAGAGTTGCGCATTGTAGCAATCATGACAAGATCTTTCGAGGCAACAGCCTGGAGATGGGGAGGCTGACCTTGGTCTGGTGCTGGGCAGCATCTACGATGACCCCAGCCAGCTCTTGCTGGTGCCTGGACTCAGCAGCCTTGAGTGCAAGGAAGAGGTGGGCCACGTCACCCCTCAGTGCTGTCACCTCCCCCTGCACCACATACATGTTACTCAGGTATATGGGCATGTTACTCAGGTACATGGGCATGATACTCAGGTATATACACATGTTACTCAGGTGTACGGGCATGTTACTCAGGTATATGTGCACGTTACTCAGGTATATACACATGTTTTTCAGGTATATGGGCGTGTGCAGATGCACACTTTCACGCACATGCTGCCTTCCCCCTGCATTTCTTCAAGCAAAGACTTTGTACCACAGTTCCTGAGGCAGGTACCTCGCTGTGCATGGGCTTCATTCCACTCAATAATATCAATGATGCATGATGATGTAACATTGATAGTGCATGACGACCCAAGAACAAGTACTATGCACTCATCAGTATGATCGTAGTCATGCACGGTCGAATCAGGTTGTTGTCAATCTCTACAACCTGACACCTCCCTGCTGCTGAAGCCGCTGATAGACATGCACACAGAGAAAGAAGAACAGAAAGACAGGGAAAGCTAGCTTGCCTGCAGATCAGCAATCTGTGCAAGATGCTGAGGTTCTGATGCATATCCACCAGGCTGCTGCTGAGCCTCTGGCAATTGAGCCACAGGGCTGTTGCCATTCTCCAGAGCAGGGCTGTGTGAAAGTGTCCCAGCCACAGCGACCTCACAGTACCCATTCTGCCCTTCAGACTCTCTCACTTGGGCGCTGCCATTACTGCCTGATGTGGACACATTAGACTGTGCTTGAACAGGGCTTCTAGGAAGTAAGGCATTTGCGTGTGCCCCTGTGACCTGTGACAACCTGCTACCAGGCAAGGGCTGGTCCCAGGCATTTTGTCGGGATTCGTGAGCAGGGGCACTGCCAAGCTGCCCTTTGGAGGTGGATGAGAAAGCACTGTGAGAAGAGGAAGATGGCGGTGGACCTGGGGGAGGGGGTGGGGGCGCCCTGAAGGCAGGCGGTGGGGGCGGCCTGCTTCCATGAGATGCTGCGTTTGCTGGTTTCATGTACTGACCCAAGGTGACATTGCCTGGTCTCCCACTTGGCCTGCAAATCAAACGGAAATGCAATAGAAAATAAGCACAGTATATGTTATGCTTGTTGACACTCTGCACACAATGCATGCAGCAGAGGCCGAAATGTGCATGGTCAAGCTTCAGGGACACATGCTCCACAGTGCATCCAGGAACAAAATGCAGACGCACCACCAAAAGCAATGCATGCAGCACGCTTGATCTGCTGGTCCTAGACAGGCACGTCTGATCCCTAACACAGAAGATCTAGTGCTCTTTCCACACTGTCTAAAAGGAGTCCATGACTGAATAAATGACCACAGAAGCAAATGATCAAATAGACAAGCCAGTCATATCTATTCTATGACATCCACAGCCTCAATTGAGCTGTGAGGTTAAAGTCAACACTGGATAGATGATACATAAGACAAGGCATAAATTTGAGCTCATGTAAGCAAGGCATAAGGCATGACTTGCCTTCTCGCTTCCTTGCATTTCAGCTAGCACAAGCAAAGTCTGAGCCTGAAGGGGCTCCTCAGCCCCTATAGGTACTTGCATGTTCACCCAAAAGTCAGCATTCAGCATACCTTTCCATGGCTTCCACAGCTTCAGCTGAGCTCCAAGATGAGATGGAGGCCCCAGATGAGCACCGCCGTACTGTCTTCCCTGATTGACCAGGCTCACCACTCACAGCATGTGCAGCAGCTTCTGCACCACCTTCTTGACCTCTCAGGGAGGACTCAGCCGACCTGCCTCTGTGACTCATGCCCAGCTGCTGCTGCTGGTCAGGTGCAGAGGGCAGGTCAGTAGACTTGTCTACTGCCTTGGTGGCGTTCAGCCCACTTTTGCGGCCTGCCTTGACCACATACCAGTCATGCCTGTTGCCTTTGTCTTCTCTCAGAGCATCATAGATGTCCAGGCTGCTTTCACTTGCTGGCCCACTAGAAGTGCCAGCACTTAACACATCAGCAGGTCGGAGTGATTGTTCCTCTGTTGGTGCTGACAGCACTGCCGCCACATCAGCTTGTGATGACGGCTGATGCTCATGGGCTGATGACTCAGCATGCGCTGAACGCAGTGACTGAGGATGAGTCAGGGGAGAAGCTGGGTCGGCAGCTACCCCAGCCAGGAGTGACAGCACAGCGACCTGCTGATCTAGCTGCAACACAGGGTCTAAGGATGTCTGTGATGACTGTGATGAAGCCTGTGCAGCAGATCTGTCTGAAACCGGCGTTGAAGGTTGACTATCAGAATCTGACCTAGCATTGCTGGAGGAAGAAGAGGAGGGTTGAGCTGCGTCAGCTGCTGAATAAGATGATCCCAAACAACTTTCATCATGTGGGGTTTCATGCACTGCAGCTGCTTGAGCAGATTTTGATGATGTCACATCACTGCTGGCTGATTCATTGGACGCCCTCTGGGTAGCAATAGCAGTTTCAGGCTTTTCTGATGGCAACTCAAGCTGTGTAGCAGCAGACACATCTGCCTCAATGCTATCTGCATGATGTCCAGTTGCCGTTGCTTGCGGCTGGTGGGACTGAATGAGGGGAAGGGCATGTGCGCTGGCAGGAAGCTGTGTGCTGTGGCCCTGAAAAGTGGCAGATGGTGCCTTTGAGGTGGCAGATGGTGCCTGAGACATGGCAGATGCTGCCTGAGAGGTGGCAGATGGTGCCTGAGAGGTGGGGGGTGGTGTCTGAGGTGCGCTGGCATGTGTAGGGACACTGACTGCAGGCTGTGGATGAGTGGCAAGCCCCGCCTCCTCCAGCGCAGCTGCTGAAGCCTGCAGCAAAGCTCATAAGTTTCAGCGGAGTGCATGCCATGCTTGCGCCTACTTCAGTGGTTTCTATTGGAAAAACTGCAGTCACGCCTGCTGTGAGACATGTGACCAAAGCCACCCCTTTGCTACAGATTTGGAGATGATGGCAAAATGTTGCAGCTGCAGGAGAAGTGCAATTTGTGTTCGCCTCTGTGTGAAGAAAAGGCTTCTGTTTCTTTATTCTGTTTGGAGAGATGCATTTGCGTATGTGCATATAGGGTGACAGGGACAGGGCCTGAAAAAGACAAGAAAAGACGAGTAAAGACAAGTGTAACCATGCCGTAGTGCTTCAAGCTTGCAATCGTAAAAACAGGAGAAGCTGGATCACTGCAGAACAGCATAAAAGTGTGGCAAGGCCTGTTGCAGCTTGCAAAGTACGTACCTGCTTCTTCTTGCCCTTTTTGGCTTTGCTCTTCTTCTTTGAGCCAGTACCACCTGATTGCGAGAGGCCATCCAGTTCAGCCAGGAGTGCAGCTTGTAGCTGCTCAGCAGCTGCCTCGAGCTCCTTCAGTCTGAAGCAACGCTCTTGTTCAACCATGGCAGTCATGCTCTGTTTTCAGTGTAATGGTCAAACAAGCACATAGTGACATCCAATTTCTGTGACGTTCATGCACCTGATGCTCAGCTGATGTAAGGCTTGTCCAGATGCTTGGGTGCTGATACATTATACTGCCAGAGGTACGGCACATGTTCTGCAGAGCTTGCTTGTTCAGAAGCCCTACTGGCCTGTACTTGACAGGCTGTGCTGCCAACACAGCTGCTGGTCAAACCAAGTAGTCTGCATGCGCTGCAGCATGGCCAACATTGTGATCACAATGACCCCTTTCCAAATAATCAACTACTTGCTCAGGTGTCTGCCTTAGGTCATGCCAGGTTACTGTGTGTGTGTGTGTGTGTGTGTGTGTGTGTGTGTGTGT
>JAABUP010001049.1_pt1 | contig 59080 bp, 66 predicted proteins | sample 5559201 | NCBI WGS metagenome assembly JAABUP01 (sample SAMN10711887, study PRJNA513373) | rock metagenome | isolation source: Antarctica rocks | place: Antarctica | reverse complement strand
TACTGTAATTTCGCAAAGTGCTGCGAACAGACGCTTTCAAAGTGGTTTGTCGCACTGTGAGAACCTAAATGTAACATTGATTGAGTACTTTAGATACATGTGTTTAGGTCGTTGCGCTACATGGTGACTGTGTGTATACGCGTATACGTGCATGATACGCATGCGTATGTCACAACCCTACTGGCCTGGCAGATTTGAACACAGCTGTCATTCGGTGCACACATCCGATGTCTGATGCAGACAGCAGACGGCTCATGACTGCCCCGCCGGAGTGCAATCACGAGTCCGCCCGGCATCGCTGATGATATTTTGAAGACCTTGTCATTAATAATCCAGGCTCGTCTCTGCGCTTGACGGCTTCAACATGCATCTTAGATCGCAAGTTTGGCTCGCAGCTGCTTTTACTTTGACTCTCAACCTTCGCGAAGAAACGCAGGCACAACACACAGAAGTTGCACATACATCCGATGTTTTGCTTGCAACTTTGCGAGGCTTGCAAGCTGTCGATGCAGACACTTGCCTAGACCTCCACACAGTCACTGCTACCGTGAACTCGACTCTGCAGCTCCGGGCGCAACAGCAGCTGCAAAATCAAAATCTGTCATCGGCCTTGCTTTCAGGCTTGTCTCAGTATCTAAGAGTGACCCAATGCAACCTTTGGCTGACATACAACTCCAGCACAGACTGTCCTGTACAAGGCGCTGCAAATAGCACAGGAATCTGCCTTGGTGGCAACTACGTCTGCAGAGGGATCACGCAAGTGCCCCTGAATGTGTACAGCGCAGTGCAGGAGAATGAGTGTTCTCCAGATGCCACAGGCAGCACTGTATTCTGCCTGGGCACCTCCTTGGATCTCACCACATACCTCAGTGTACAGCAAGGACAGTGTTGCCTACAGTGTCCAGGCCAGTCTGACTGCACAGCAGATGCCGCAGGGTCATTGATTGGATCACCTCAGGCTGAGACAGTGCCGTATCAGTGTGGAAACTTTTCCCTTGGCATTGTTGTCAGTGACATTCTGGACGGCAGCGCCGAAGAAGATTTGCTGGGGACTGCTGTCAGTGGCAGTCTGTTAGATTTATATCTGCAGTCTTCTGGCTTGACAGATGTAACTGTGCTCTCAGTTGGGCCAACACGTAAGCGCTTGTTGCTGCTGCCACTGCGCCACATTCAGATTAGCACAAAATGTCATGATGCACACTGCCAGCGTGCATGAAGCATGCATGAAAGGCTGCCATTCTCTTGGCTGCATGTGCATCCACACTATGCACGGCAATTCTTCATACATTGCTCTCATGTTCATGCCAAGCGATCCAAGCTGCAATATCGCAGCCCCATTGCCTCGCACACCCTTTCAGATACACCACATTTCCAAAACACCGCTCACAAGCGGACTCATCACCTCCCTCTATGTACAAACCCACAATTCCTTCTGCTTGATGCTTGAATTATCTCCTGTCATCATCTGCTGCTTTGCTGCAGAGGTGCTGCAAGTACCACAGGCTCCTGCGCCAACAGCTGCGCCTTCCACAGTCTCAAACAGCACCATGCTCCACTCAAGCGTGGCCAACATCAGCACAGATACAAGCTGCTCAGTCAGTCTGCAAGAGGAGACTCTGCTGTGTGAGGCACTGCCCGGCTACCTGGCAGACATGTCCCACTGCATTGCACCCCCTCAGGCTTCCACCTGGCACCTAGCTGGGTAAGAGACCGTGCTGCTTGATGTTAGAGATGTGAACAATTAATTAGACATGTCAGAGAGATGTGTGTTTGTGTGTGTGCTTGCATGCGTGTGTGTGTGTGTTTGTGTGTGTGTGTGAGTTAGAGACTGTGCTACTTTATGCTAAAGATATTGAAAGCTCTCAGCAAAGCAACTGCATAGACTCATGCCATGCATGCCATCTGTCCCACTTGTATCACGTCATGCTTTGCATGTGCCTCTAGCGAGCATACCTGCAGCAACTTCTTGTGACAGTCTGTTGTGCACATCTGTGAGCAAATGAGCAACCGTATCAGTTTCTCAGTGACACAGGGAATGGGCCGTGCAGCAACTTTACCTCTGACGACAGGTGCTTGAGCAAGGCTGTACCTTGTCAGATGTGCTTCTGCTCAGTTGATGTCAGCATAGTATGTGATGGCACAGGGGCTTGGGTTGTGGTAATCCCCATTGGGAGTACACACCCTGGAGTGTCTGCTCAGCCAAATGCGGCGGTGGCACCACCACACGGCAAGTTGTGTGCATGGCTAATGCCAGTGAGACTTCGGCCACTGAGCAGTCAGCTTGTGCACACATCAGTGTGGATGAGCCTTTGATGCAGCAGTGCAATCTGAGTCCTTGTGAGGTGTATACTTGGAATGTGAGTGACTGGGGCACATGCAATGCTAGCTGTGGAGGTAGGGCTGCTTCTTCCTGCCTTTCCTCCTTGCCGCAAATTGTTATGCTTCAAAACCAACCCAACGCAAGACTGCCAGTTGATGCAGCCCCAGCTTCTTGTATGGGAAGCAGGGCATGCTCATTGTCACATGTGCAGATGCATACTGCAGTTGACCGATTCTATTTAGGTCGCAACAACGCAAGGCGAAGACAAAACCTGTTGTTGGCCGCTGAGCCATAGGCTTGAACAGAGTGCATGTGAGTGCGCAGAGTGAATGTGAGCCAGCTGACGGCGAGAACAGAGACTCTCAGCAGGGCCTTGCAGTCTGCAATTTGAACCATGCATACAGTGCAGACTTTTTCTTTGCTTGCATAGTCGCTCAAGTGTGTATCCAAACCTCTGCGCTGTATTGTATGACCTCCCTTTAGAGCCTGCATAGCAGACATGTTGCCTGCAGCACCCACATGTGCACTGCATGCTTCAGCAATTCTCTCACTGCATTCCTGATTTGCACTGTGCATACATGTTCCACAACACCCATGCCTACATGTACAGGAGGAGTCAGCACGAGGCTTGTACAGTGCATACATTCCAGCAATGGGACTGTGTCAGAAAGCAGCTGTGTTGCGCCTGCACCAGCTAGCAACATTTCCTGCAATATGGATCCCTGTGACTTCTGTCAGGACAATGTCTGCTCCGGGGAAGGCACTTGCGTTGGGGAGGCCTGCCAATGTGAGTCCGGCTACAGCGGTTCATATTGTCAGGTGCAATGCTGCTTCACTCCTTGCAGCCTGTCTTTACGCTGTGAGGCTTTGCTGTCATGCATCAAGCAGCCAGCTTTCAGCAATTTAGTGCTGTGTTGCAAAATAATGCTACAAGCACCCTTGCTTGCATTGCTGTGACCCAAAGGATCTGGTCACACCTTGTGTGTGTGTGTGTGTGCGCCTGCGCAGAGTATCCCCAGCAGCAATGTCCAGCATCAAGCTTGCTGACACCCCACTATAGCTGCATACATGTGATGAAGTCATGTACAGTCACTGTGCCATTGCACATACCGCTTTCAGGCAGTATATTACATTGGCGCAGGTGGCGGCAAACTGCAGCAGTGGTGTTGTGGATGCACAGCAGCAGTGTTGTCCATCAGGCGTGCTAGACATCAATGTCACTTGCTGTGAGGTGGGCAGCGCCCTGGATGGGGCTGGTTGGTGCTGCCCTGTCGGCACTTTGGATTCCTGTGGGGTGTGTAATGGGGCTGGTAAAGCAGTGGATGTAGAAGGGACTTGCTGCAATTCCACCATTGATGCAGCTGGCGTCTGCTGTCAGGTAGTCTGTCACAGCAGTCCTGCCTTATATGTGCAGCGGCTGTGGTGCGTTCAAAGGGGACAAGCCATACAAAGAGAAGGAAAGATCTCTGCTAGACTATTCACAAGGCCCTATGCATTTTACAAAAGAATCTGCTGCTACAGGGTCAGCAAGCATGTGACTGCAGAGATGGTCAATGCTGAATCAACCACGCGTGAGGCCAGCTGTGCTACTTGTGTTTGCTCACAGAATCCTGTTGCTGCCTACCATGCTTGCCTTTCACGAGCGATGCATGCAAGGTGCAGGTTGTGGGACAGCATCCATAACAGCAATGCCTCACTGCTGTCACTTCTATAAACAGAAAGATCATGGCAGACCCCAATATGTTGCCATTTGCAGGATGCGACTGTTGACGAGTGTGGTGTCTGTGGGGGTCTGTCTGCTAGCTGCGCTATCTTGGTCCAGGCTCAGCTACAGCTTACTCCAGCCACACTGCAGGTATGCTGCCCTGTGCCTGCCAGTCTTCATCTTTTTTCCACCCAGGCAAAGCCAACCTTGCGTTGGCCAATGTACAGATGTGTGTGCTGTGCTGCCATGGTGGTAGATACAATGATCAGCATGTGAGGCACAACCTGCTGTCAACGCTACAAAAGGGTGGGTAATCAAGCGATGTCTGCTGCCAGAGCACATGATACTGTTGTTTGTGATGACCAGACGCCGTAACCGAGACACTGGTGCAACAGCATCATCCGTAAAACATGACCTTGCGGACACAGAAACGGTTTGAAGGTCACCACAGGATGGTTGCACTCTGCTGTGTTGTGACACTCATGCTCAAGCGTACGGCTGTGGCATCACAAAGACTGTGGTGGTATTGCTGCGCAGGGCAATGCTTCTGCACAAGTGGCTCAGGGCTTCGCAACCATGCTTCAGATTCCTGCATCTGCAATCGCCTCCGTCGCCCTTGATGACAGCAGCCAGCAGTCACATGCAAGACATCTGCTGGCATCTGCTACCTCATCTGCCAGTCCATCTGCCACCCTTGCAGCAGGCTCTCCCAATGCATCTGCCAGCCCCTCACCAAGCTCTGCCAGTCCAGCTGCCACAGCTGTGGCAGCTTCCGCATACCAAGCAGTCACAGTAGTCATCCATTCTCCTGTTAGCAACAGCAGCAACGCCTCTGCCTTGGCAGCAGGCCCCCTGACAGCGCCCACCGTTGCTCGTCTTCTTGGGTCAGCAGATCTGGTGCAATCACAGTCAGCCCTAGGTTTTGCCGTCACACAAGTGACGCACTCATACCGAGTGGGTATCTGTGGTAATGGAATCTGTGAGATAGGCGAGAGGGGCATTCAGAGCAACGGCAGTCAGATGCACCTGCAGGGAAGCTGCCCTCAGGACTGCCCCGTGCAGTATTCAGCCTGCCCTGCCAATGACAGTACACCTTGCAGTGGCAAGGGCACCTGTCTAAGCAGTCAGGGTGTGTGCGATTGCTTTCCTGGGTAAGCTGCTGTGCTTGCGATACTGTCACTTTTGCATCATGCATTGTTGTCACATGTATGTTGCTTGAGGTCCAGGATATGGCCAGTTTCTAGCAGTGAGTCCTGACAGTATGCTGCATGCTCAAACCACTACATGGCTCTTGAGCCTTGACAGGCCGTGTCACTCTGCAATCCTGTGGCCCAATCACAGTGACTAATCAATGATTGTGATCAGCAGAGGCAATGGCATCACCTTTCCACATGCCTCATGTGTGCCTGCTTTGTGACCTGTCACTTGTCAGATAGGAACATTTGGTGCACAGTTGTACCCAACTGTGCAGTCTGTCCAGGTACGAAGGAGTGGCATGCCAGTCATGCACGTCCGGCTGGATACCCTCACAAGGTTACTGCGTCCCCTATGCTCCACTCTTCTACACCCCGCAGCTGTGGACCAAGCATGTGGCAGCCCTCGTACTTTCTGCACCAGCCCCTGCCCCTGCTGTGTCACCAAGGGTAGGGCTGGAGCAGGGACCAGCCCCAGGCCCTGACTTATTGCTGCATGAGGAGAATGCCACAATGCCAGGGCCTGAGTCGCAGCTGGGTGATAGCTTTGCAGAGATTGAGAGTGCACAAGCTGAAACAGCTGCTCCATTGCCAGCACCAGGGCCGTTGAATGGTGAGTCTCATCAGCTGAGTCATGTTGCGCAACCAAGCGCTCTGCACAGAGTTGATGTGCTTGAAGGTTGACACACCTGGTGAGCCTCCCTTAGGGGCAGACTGCAAGAATCCTTAAGAGTCAGCATCATTACGATCTGCTGAGCATTTGAGCTAGGCAAATGGTTCCCTGGCATGCAACACCACTTGCATGGCAAAGCAGTCACTGGTGAGCCAAGGTCTGCGCTTCTTAACGTCGGCCATGGTCAAATGGCAGTATCGCATGTGCTGGACTCTGTCAGGGAACATTGTGCTTGCCTCTTCGTGCCATACACAGTGTGGCTGTGGCTGTTGGCAGGTACGCCAGCAAATGCTGCAACCAGCAACTTGAGCTCTCCCCTGCCTGTGTCCCGGGGGCCGACTGCAGCTCCAAGCGCTGCAGTCAGCCTGCCGCCTAGTCTGGGTGGCTTAGCTGACGCTGCCGCAGCTAGCCTAGGGGCAACGGGATCGCATGTGCTCCTGTTGTCAGTCACTACCGTTGGGGGGTTCTGTGTCATGGTATTACTGGTGGCAGCGGCGGTCTTTTGTGTACTACGCCGGAGGCGCAACAAGCAGAAGGCGTACATAGTTGAGAAGCAGCCGTCGGAGTCGCAGGCAAGCTTTGGCGGCAGTGGACGGGGAGCTGTGGTGCAGCCAAGTCCTTACAAGACAACGCCGAAGGGGCTGCGGCAGGCTTATGCTAAAGCTGCAGGCTTGTACAGAGGTAATGTCTGTTGTCATAGCTGGAACTTGCTGACAGCACCCCTGTGCGTTCTGCTTCTGCTGCTAGGAAATCAGTATATGCAGCACCTGGTACTGGTCCAGCAGGCAGTGCAGACTGTGATGCATGCCATGGCTGATCTGATGCTGCTTGGCCAATATTCACATGTCTTCTCAAATAATACAAAATCACAAGCCTGAGCGGATGCATCAAGCAGGGCAAAGGGCAGCTGACTGCCCATGCAGGCTTTTGGTTGTGATGTCTCTTAACTTTATCAATGCAGGGGAGTCCTTCAGCAATGAGAACAGCAACCCAAACACACGCAGCTGGAGTGTGGGTTCTGGGCACCCAAGCCACCCCTGGGGCTCACCCCTGCAGCCCACCCCTCTTGGTCAAAAGCTCACAGGTCTGCTTGAAAGTCATGTTCCTCGATGAACACTGGTGTGTAGTAAACCTGAGTTGAGCACATGACACAGTGCGTCACCACACCAGGCTCATGCAAACACAACATTGTGCATACCATCAAGACACCAGTGATAGTGCTGTCAGCGGCACTATCTTTGCTTGTTGAGTCAGAGTTGTTTGGCTGAGCTTGCTGAGCTGTGGGAAGACAGTCAAGAAGCATTCAGCGCCTGTTGAGTACTAGCGTATATGCTGAGTTGTGCCAAGTATGCAAGTTCCTGCTACTCTGATAGAGTTACTGATCTGGCGTCAGTTCTGTCAATGCCGCCAGCACAAGGGGCCTTCCACGAGAGCAGAACAACATCAATGTCAGTCAACTTCAGTTTTGGCACCAGGTTAGAGCATCTGTGGCATTGGTATGCCCAAAGCAATGAAATGAGCCAAATGTCAGTCCATATCACACATAGCGTCTGAGCAACTCACTCCTTTGTGTGTGTTTGGCAGGCAACCAACTGAGAGGATCTTGGCCCTTCATGTCTCTGTCGCCAATGCTGCAAGATGAGGTAGAGGACCAGAAGGAGAACATGCAGATCAGAAGCTACAGTGTGGGAGCCAAGAGCATTTTGGGACCCAGGTCATTGAGTGTGGAGTCAGCTGCAGGTAAGTCTTCAGGTGCTGTCAAGTCTTCTCAGAATGTCACCACAGTTGCTGCAGATGCACAGATTATGCTCCTGACTTCCGACATATCATTGTGTCAATACTGCTTGCGATGTGACAGGCATTGCAACACATCAAGCTCTTGCTTGTAAACGTAGACAGTAATGAGCACTATTAAGCAAACAGAAGTGCACAACCAGTTGCCACAGCAGCAATGGCGATCATTTACTACAAGGGGTGACATACCGTATGCAAGATGCCAATCCCATGTTGAGATTCCAAGTGATGACAACTGACACACCAATGACAAATGGCAGTCGAGCAATGTATCTGACTGCAAAGTCAGTCTCTTGTCATACACTCATAACCTGACGACTTAGCTCGTTCTCTTTGCATTCCCAGGACAGCAGCTATGAATAATATGCAACGGTCTCAGAAATTGGTTTTGGTGCACACAGATCAGTATCACCCAGGCAGCAGCATCTTTGCCAGCTTCCAGTCCCAATCTGAGTCCCGAGGCAGCAGGGACACCTGGCACTCAGGGCAGTCTGCCTCGGCCTGGCTGCAGCCAACCTTCCAAGAAGAAGTGGTACAGATCATATGCATACTGCTGCTATGATTGTTGCTGCTGCTAGCAGTGCTGATCGATGTGTGTGCATGACGTCTCTGCACAGGCAGCAGGTCCTTGCATGCTTCTTTGTCTCTGCTGATTCGTAGTCCGTTGACCACGAGGCCTCCATCCAACAGTTGTGTGTGCAGAACACACTAACATTGCAAATCCCACACATATTGCATCCCCTTCTCAGCGTCCCTGATGCATAGCTAGCTGATGGTGGCTAGAAGATCAGGTCATGACAAATGGGCCGGAAGATCAGATCATTTCAAATGGGCAACAGGATCAGAGCATGACTACTGGGCGTACTGCATGCCTTGATCATGTTGGTCAGCTGTACAAATGCAGTCATGGTGGACCTCATACAGCCAGCTGCTCAGGGCTGTGCTTACCTGACCCTAGAGGAAGACACATGTATATTGAAGAAATGAATGAATGAATGAACGAATGAATGAATGAATGAACAAATGGTGTGCAGGCAGATGCAGAGGATGTACTGCTACATGAAGGAGGGGCAGACCAGCAAGCTGCTAATGGTGCACGCAAACCCCTGAGCGTGACCCTGCCTCAAGCCCCCACAGAGCCCACCGCAGATGCCCCCACACCCCTGTCTTCCATTGGCGGTGGGGTGTCACAGGGTCAGACCCCCCTAGCAGGCGCAGGGCCAACCAGAGACACTGCTCTGTTCTACAACGGGCTCTTCAAGTCATCATTCAGCCACCGTGGCATGCAAGGTCGGCTTTCAGAGCTTGTCATTGACCTGTTCTGGCCTGATAATGTTTGTGACTGTAAGTTTTTCTTGTCAAGAAACCATAAAACTGGCGGTTGACCTGGGTGCTTATGCCACGGTGGGTCTTGCACACGTGTCATGCAATCCCTTGCTGGTCCATGTACAGAAATTAGTTGGGCTCAGAACAATGCTTCAAGTACTTTGTTGTGCTTCATTTACTGTTGCTCAAGTTCTCAAGAGAACATCTGAAGCATCGTGTGTGAGCAGGAGCTTCAAAATTGCGCCTAAGGATGCTTTCAGTACTGTAAGCAAAAGTGCATCCTTGTTGCTGTTGTTGCAGCATCAGGTCAAAATCAGGACCTAGGCAGGGAGCAAAGCTTTGAGGTTGAGTCCAGTAGAACAAGCTCTGAGGGGCTCAGGGCGAGTGGTCAACTCCAAAAGGCAAACCAAGGCAAATGGCCAGATGGGCAAAGGGCAAGCCGTAGGGCAACATCTGCCTACAGTGGGAGACCTGCTGCACACAGGCCAGCTAGCACAGGCAGTGGCAGTGATCTGGACATCAGCTGCCTGGTCGACAACACACCTTTCAAGATCAATGAGGTCTGTCACAGTTTCTCATGGCTGGCTGCTGAAGTCACGCTTTGATCAAATAACATGATAGGACTGCATCTGCTGCGACAAAAAGGCATGGGTCAAAACTACTGTGCGAGAATACGAAATATTGCATCAGCAAATGATCACTAATGCCAGTAGCAGCTGATACTCTTGTTACTGACCGCTGCATCTAACCTGCACGCCTGATTGTGCTGCAGTAGTGCTCAACTGCATGGCAAAAGGCAACATCAGGTGTGCAAGCTCCCCTTTCATTGTGGAGTCTGTTGCTTGCAGCAGCTGATATTCTTTGCTCACTCCAAAGTGCAACAAAGAGGTGGCTTTCCTGAGCTGTGAACCTAAAGACCACGCTCCTTAGGTTGCATTATTTGCTGCAGACGTCTGGTAACCTCAAGATGGTACTGAATTGGAGAGTCCGGTTAACTGAGAGTAACTAAATTGGAGGGTCTGGTTAACTTCCGGGCTGTGTGAGAGTCTGTGTCACGTGTGCAGAGAGGGGACTTTGTAGCCCAGGAGCCATCTTCGGTAGGTAAGAAAGGCCTCGCAGCACAATCTGGCGAAGGGATAAGGCAGTTCAGCAGCAGGCTTGAGCACCCTAAAGGGGCAGGGCCAGCGAGCAGCAGAGCAGGGCACTTCAGCAGCCGGTCAGAGCAATCTGGTGAGGCAGTGCATTCTCGCGGTCCAGGTCTCCTTGGCACATCAGGGCAGGGCAATGCCCATCAGGCCTCCAGCAGCGGAGCCAGTGGCTCAAGCCATGGCACAGAGCAGTCCAGCAGCAGCAGCTTAGGGCGCCTTCATGTCAGGGCAGGGCAGTCTCCAGCAGCCCTGCATCTGCGTGAAAGCATCTCTGGCCTGCTGACATCTGAGCAGCTACCTTCCCAGGCAAGCAATACCACCCTCTTGTATACACCGCGGTACACACTGTCCAGCAAAGCTTTAGTGTATATGGTGTGCCAGCAGCAGAGCTTTGAAAATCTGTACACTAGTAAATGCAACGTATATGAATAGTGCTTGACAAGGTCACCATGCTCTGAAAGCTGTTTGTGTGCGCAGAGAGATAGCAACAGGGAGCCCAGCGCCACAGAAGAAAGAGCCCAGTTTGCTGGCTTTGGTGTTAATGCCCAAGGGCACGGCTTGAGGCCGGTGCCCTTCCAGTCTCATCTAGAGCGTCTGTCAATCCCTGTGTCTGAGTCTTTGTCTGAACCTGTGTCCAATGCTCCGTCTCCTGCCGCTCGCAAACAGGTCAGCTCCTGCCCATGTTCTGTAACCTGCAGACTTGCAGCGACAGCTCAAGCCAGTGGTGAAGTTGTGCAGGCTGATTCTGTGCTCTTTGCTGCGTAGTTACACATGACACCATTCAATACAGTGTTGCATATCAATCTGGATGTGTTACATGTACAACAGTTCATAATTTGATGTCATGTCCCGTCATGCACCTTGTCACTCCTGCAGATACGGTATGTGCCAGCGCCCCCCTCGCCCCTGCAGAGGGCCTCAGCAGCATCCACCGCCCCCTCCTTGCTCCCCACCCGCCAAATCCCCTCCCCTCCTCAGCACCAGTATGTGCCAATGCCCCTGACCAACTTTGCCACAGGTACGTGCTTCTGCATTGTTGCCAACGTCGAGTCAACAGACACATGTTTCCCCAAATTGTTGGATCCAGAAACAAATCCCCAAGGATGCACTGATCTGCAGAGCCTGGTGAAACGCCTGGATCATCTAGAACACATGTTTTGTGATGTCCTCTGGCAGATGTGTCCGGTCATCTGTTGACTTGGGTGATGGTCAGGCTATCCTGGTTGTTCAAGTTGTCAAGACCAGCACTTATGGCTGCATTCCCTCCTGCACTTTAGTCCTGCACTTTAGTCCTGTACTTTAGTCCTGGTACCTCAGCAGGGCTTTGATGTCACTGGCATTGGCATAAACTTATAATGTACCATTGCAGGCCAGATATCCGAATGCCACAGCCTGTTTGGGTTGTGTGCGCTCACAGTGTGCATCAGTGTTGTAGTGCCTGCTCCTGGTGCATCAGCAGGGCTTCTTGCTGGCAACACGCATTGGAAGAGTAACCTTCCACATGATTGCATTCCTTGCATCTGTGCATTGCGACACGCTCAGGGCAGGCAAAGTTGCTGAGTATATGTGTGTGCTGATGCAGTGTCCAGTCCCGGTGCCTCAGCAGGGCTGCAGAGCCTGAATGGCAGCAGAGGGGCTCTCTTCAACAGGAGCAGAAGTCTGACCCCCCTCGGCAGCTCCCCCTCTGTCACAGGGGCCACCCCCATACCAGTTGCAGGTGCTGAATAGATCGAAACTGAGAGATTTGACAGTGAGCATGCTGCAAAATTGCTTGCGGGTATGGGTACAATTTTCTGCTCAGCTGCAGGCTGCTAAATCATAGCAATGCAGCAGCAAATGCTGATCAGTTGACTGCGTCAGTCACCGTGCTGCATGGTCATTGCTATAAGCATATGGTGTGTGTTGTGAGCCGACAGCAATTGTGGTTGCTTATCCCTACGTGTGCCTTCAGCAATGAACGCATATTGATATTCAGGTATCAATTGATGTCTGAGGAACAACAGTGACAGCCTGAGTGATGTGAGCAGAGGCTAATGGCGCACCGCAATGCCCTACTTTGCTGCACTGCTTGCTTGCAGAGGCGTCTCAAGATGCAGCTCCTGATGAGCCTGGGCAGAATCCCCACTTGTCTCCTTCAACCAATGCAGACTCGTTATCCAGTCCAGAGTCCTTGTCACGATATGACTCAACGCACCAGAGGGAAGACCTTGCTGCCTCTCTTGCCAGGGAGTCATGCACATCTGCACAGTCAGATGCAAGGTGACTCAAAGGCTGCACACCCTTTGGTGCATGATCCACCTGTATGGTGGACATGAGAAGCAGCAGTGCCTGTCTTGCTGCCTTGTTGCTGGTCTGTCCAGTGATGCAGAAGAATGTCATACCATCCTACCTGGATGCCAGCTGGATATCTTGCAGCAGCTACAGTGCATGAAGATGAGCTGAATGTGCTCTACCTGAGCCCTCAACACAAATCCCATGCATCAGCATGTCACCTCATTGTGCATCTTTAGAATCTCTGCCAGCCTTGGCAGGTATTCACGTAACTTGAGTTGCTCTGCTGGCGCATGCAGCAGCAGCAGCAGGCAGGAGCAAAAGGAGTCAGGGATGCCACAGCAGCAGAAGCCCACAGCAGTGTTCAGCAGAGTGCTTCAGGAGCTGAGAGGACAGCAGCGAGGTCAGGCCAGTGGCCGGGGACAGGGCCTTGGCACACACCAGGTCAGCACAACAGCAACTCAAGCTGATGCTGCTCAGGATTGTGGAGCAGATACTTGTGTAACCCCGGTTTCAATGGCTTGCGTGGTGATGAAGCTCCCCAAATGTGTGTGCAGCGCTCTTGGCGCCTGATCTAAACTGATCAGCAGCCGCGGCAGAGCGCACAGTCTGCACATGATATAGCTTTGGTCTGCCTTCCGTACTTTGGAGTGTGAATACACACCGTGTGACATGGAGCATGCTTTGAACTAGTCCTTGTTGGCTCACCCGCACCGCTGTGTACCAATGCTTGTTGGCTCATGCTGTGTGCAGGGTGGCAACATGTTTGCCAGCAGCATCCAGAGAGGCCCTCTGGCTGACAGCGCTGTTGCTAGGAACCCAGCAGATGGTCGACAGCCTGGACTGTTGCAGTATGGGACCTACCCGGCTGTCAAGCAGCCTGGCAGCATTCACATGTCTCCTGCATCATCCGGGATAGGTATGTACATATGCACTTTCGTCTGTCTGCAGTAGGGCAGTGTAGCCAGACAGCCACAGTGTGCATACAGCATGTTCCTGAGGTTGCCATATGGCATCCACTTTCTGGTCAGGGGATTAAGCTGCGTGGGTCTAGTCATGGCTGAAGTGTGCTGTCTAAAACGGCTGTTCCTGTGTTGTGCATGTGTGGCCTGCTCACGGTGTGGTCAATGAGCAGCTGTGCACTACTTCTCACTGTGCAGCATGCCATTTGCAAGCTTGAAGCAAAACATGTCTTTCAGGTGGCCCAGGGCTGACTGCAGAGGGCAGTACTAGGGCACTAGCTGTGGGCAGCCCCCTCATCCCAGCTCCAGCTGTTTCTGCCGATTCAAAGCAGAGTAGACAGGCTGTTGTGCGCCATGCACCAGCATACATAGATTATGACGTTGAGGTTGACTGTAGGATATGACTATCACAAAGATGGCTTCGAAAAGATTTGAGGAGACAGTAAGGAACAGAGACGTAATGCTGAATTGCTTGTCGTTGTGCAAGAGCTTGACTGCCGCATAAAGCTGCCATGTTACACAAAGCAGTGCCGCTGGTTCACAAGTTGCTGCACGAAATAGCATGCATTTTCCTGTTGCGTGTTGTTTGGCTTAGCCACATAGAGCTGGCACTCTACACAACTATGCGGTATGTTGCTACCTAGCTTATTTGCTGCACTACTTACCAGTACCACAGCAAATGTCGAGCCATATGTGCTATCTCATACAAGACTTCGTTTATTCATCACACCCATGTGCTCTGCTAGTATCAGGTACATACAGTCCTGAATAGCACCCTGTACATGGTCCTGATTTGGCAGGAAGTTCTGTTGTAAATCATGTCTGTGATACATGTTACAGTCTGAGCAGGACATTTCAAATGTTGTTGTTCATCAGGATATTGCCAAGCTGGAAACATCTGCTGAAGTTTTGTCATGAATACCAATGTACGCATCAGCAAGACGTGCAATTAGACTCTCTATAGCTTCAGCATGGCCATCCCTAAGATGGCCTGGAACCTCATCAAAAATTAGCTCACATCCTGTGTTCAAACTGTCTGCTGCTGATGTAACTTCACTTGCGTCCTGGGGAGCAAACAATGCAGCACCCAGATCATTGCTGACATCTGCTAGACCCTTGGCATGAAACAACAAGCTCTCCCAGTCATCAAGTGTTGAAGCTTCAGAAACAATGTCTTCTGTTAACAAGATACGTATCAGCAGCTTGAACACATCCAACACAACTTGCAGCAGAGGCAATGAGGACTCTGCAAGTTCAAGCTCAACCGGACTCATGGCATCTGCTTCAAAGTCTAGGTCCACCTCAGAATTTGCGTCATCTGAAACACTCTGTGCACCGCTGCTGTGCGAGCAGGCCTGACTCTCAACAATGACTTCTTGCAGCTCCCTGATGTTGTCCTTGACGCTTCTGCTGATGTGAAGCAGCCGCCGACCAAGAGCTGTCTTGTTGTCTAGACAGGCTGTACTGGCCGTATCACAGGCAGCCCATACCTTGGCGACCTGCTTCGCTGCCTGGCCTTCTGGAACAATCTTGGTTGAAGACACATACTTGACAATATGGATGCACGCTTCAGTGACTGGTGCTGCCACTGGCTGCAGTGACTGAAGCAGAGTGGGTCCTCCTCCATACCCTGCTCGACAGAGCAAGGTGAACAGCTGAGAGTGACGGTGCTCAAGCGCTGCGAATAGTGATTGCGCTTCAGCAGGGCTAGGCTGGCTGCTTGCCCACATGAGGCCAATTTTTGATGCCTCAAGCTTGACACCATCTGTCAGGGTCTTCAGTTCTTGCTTGGTTGGTGTTTGCTCACCAGCTGGTGCAGGAGCTGAAGACTTCAGAGAGCCAGTAAGGATTGTTGCCGCTTGTTGCATGCTATCTACTATGGCTGATGCTGCATCTGAAGCCAACACCATTGGTTTGTGCCTGTAGTCTGCAGGAAAGCTTGGTCTGCTTCTAAAAGCTGTTGCTGCTGCTGCTGCTGTCCTATGTTACACTTTTTGCTTTACTGCAAGCTTGCTGGAAAGCCTGAACCTCTTGAGCACATTTCTTACGATCTCCCTTGTTTTGTTCTAGACACTTTTGCAGCGCCAGCACGTCACAGGGCGACGGGGAGGTTGCTTTTGAGTCCTGAGGCAAATACACCAACTGTATCAAGAGTCAGCTATGATGTTTCAGCGCATCGGCTGGTAGCACGGATATAGTGCCAGCTTACCTGAGAGGCTGGTGGAGTCATGCCGTCGCTCCAATATCGGTGCAGTCGCCATGCATGTAGAGCTGTACTTGCTATTACTAATCTTACATTCCGTATCAATACACGCAAGTAAACTCCAGATCAATCGTTGGGGCACGACCTAACATTGCTGAGCAAAGATGTCTGTCGTGCCTATACCAGCCAGCAGTTGCTCTGTCCTATGCACAGCTCGGCAGCTCAGCCGGCAACGACACTGCCGTAACGCGGTCCGCCTCGCTTACGAGGCGCGGACGCGCGGTTTCTGTTCACAGAGGAGTACTGATCAGGCCTCGTCGACAGCTCGTGTTTCAGCCAGCTCAGGAGGAATTGGCAGCACCATGTTAGCAGGCTTGAAGAAGGCGTTCACAAAGGTGATGTATTTAGTAGCTACGATATACCGGAAACACGTTTCTCAAGGTTGTCAGTGTTGCAACAGGAGCCTAACGAGTCAGTACAACAGGGTGCAGCCTCATCATTCTCAGACAATGCGTACTCCTGGCAGGAGCTGCATGCCAAGGTGCAGCAGCGGCAGAAAGAGCTGCAGTGGGAGATGCCCGACCTAGAAAATGTATGCACTCACCACTGGCACACCTGCACAAGGAAATATAGTGAACTTGTCATCATTCAGTCATGCTGTAGGGGCCTGCCAATGCTCGCACCCTCAAGAGAAGCTTTGGTAACAGCAACCAGCCCGCACTTAAACTGTACAGGTATGCTTTGGTCAAAAGTTTTGGCAGTGCGCAGTGTTTGCTATGAAGCTCATGCTCGTACACATGATGCTGATATTGGCTGCAGGGACTCTGCAGCCTGGTGTCCATACTGTCAGAAAGTTTGGCTTCAGTTGGAAGAAAAGCAAATACCGTATGTCATAGAGAAAATAAACATGCGCTGCTATGGCGACAAGCCTGCTGCCTACACAGCAAAGGTACTGCAATCTGCTGGTACAACTCTGCAGCTTGCACTTTGACGCCTGCTGGCATGCCTGATCTCAAAGCTCTTCTCAAGACGCCACACGTCAAGGACGCTGGCACTATTTGACACCAGGTTGCATTGTTGCTCATCTTGCGATATCTGCGATACCTGTTGAATCTGAGCCCAGACATTCAACAATAAACAGTCAAATGGAAACATTGACAAGTGCGCAGAGTGGGGACAGGCCTAGTATTCCAGGCACACAGTCCGTGTTACAGATGCAGCTTGCTTTGTTGAGTGCCTCATGACAGTGATGGTGCACACAGGTGCCTTCAGGGCTGTTGCCAGCAATGGAGCTTGATGGGCAGCTGTACACAGAGTCCGACCTGATCATGCAAGTCCTGGAGGAGAAGTTCCCTGAGAAGCCCATGATGCCTGCCAAGGGCAGCCCAGCCTACCACCAAGCACAGAAGCTGATGCGCCTGGAGAGGCAGCTCTTTGGAGCTTGGTTGCAATGGCTATGCAGATCCTGGTACAGGCTCAGCTCATTATCTCGTGTGACATGCATGCCGTGCTTGTCAACAAGGCAACATCTCGAGTTACAGCTTCAGGAAACTATCAAAGAGATATTGCTGCAGTGTTGTAGGCACAGGCTGAGATGCACTTGGGTGTAGTATACAATCACTTCTGTCAATATGTAACATCTTGCTGTATAGCTTTATGGCATGTATCAGCATACACACAACCCATCTGCTTTGATCATCTTCCATGACACTTTGTGTGATGCTTCCTGTCAGCTTCAAACACCTGTTTTGGTATGCTGTCAGGAGTCATAAGGAAAGCATGGCTGCATTCATGAGGGTCATGGACCAGGTGAATGATGAGCTTGACAGCGATGGCGGTCCATTCTTCTTGGGGAAGGACATGTCCCTGGTGGACTGTGTCTTTGCTCCTTTCCTGGAGCGCATAGTAGCGTCCATTCCATACTACAAGGGTGTGAGGGTCAGAGGGGATGGCCGCTTCCCCAATCTGGAAAGGCAAGAACGTACATGCATCAGATGAATCTAGCTTTCAACCAGCATTCCCTTCTGAGGTGTAACTTGCTGTGCCATCAATCAACATTTTCAGCAGTCTGTGTAGCAAACTTCTGCCGTGATGCGTGAGGCATACACCCAGATCCAAACAGTCGGCAACAGCGAGTGCTGATTGACACTCAGTTCCTCACGATGCTGCTTGCTCAGTAGATACTGGGACTGACAGCGCACCATGTTGGTTCTGATCGGCCTCAAAATCTGTGCTGTAGCGGTGCATGGCAGGGATCTGTTAACCAGTGTGAATGTGTTGCTGGGATTCAGGTGGTTTGAGTCCATGGAGCAGAAGCCATCTTACTTGGGGACCAAGTCTGACTTCTACACCCATGTGCATGACTTGCCTCCACAGCTTGGCGGTGAGTTAGTACATTCAGATCGCGGCCAAGTTAATTGGACCAGACTGTTTATGCTGCTGTCGTCACTGGCCTTCTGTCACTGGCCTTCTGTCACTGGCCTTCTGTCACTGGCCTTCTGTCACTGGCCTTAGGTATTGTATCTGAGTACACTTGATCGTATAATTGCACAGACCTTCTGCCACCTTTTGCAGTCTGGCAGTCCACATGTGAGCGTTTGAAGCTGGTCAGATGGCAGGGGGTGCATCAGCGTTGTCACCTACATGTGGTTGTTGCACCATGCACAAGCCTTGTACCTACTTCCTGGAGTGCATCATGTACATGTGAAGCTGTGGTTGCATGATGGTCCTGTGCTGTCGTGCAGGATGTGTGTCGGTGCCAGCAGCTAGGCAGATGGCAGATGCCATAGATGGAGACGACCACACCAGCTGGCACCTGCCTCTACCGCCACTCAACTCTTCTTCCCTAGAACCACATTCCCCTGGTATGTCGCATGTTGTTCTTCCAGGACGCAGCATAGCATTCATGACTGCCAGCAATGCACCGCTTCTCACTTTGCATGAGCAGCAGGCAAAATAAAGCAGGCTCCGCTCGTAGCGTCCACAGCACAGTTTGTTTGCAGCAGGAAGTGCACTGACACGGTGCTTTGAAGCTAATGTTGCAGCAAGCACAGTGACGTTTCTTTTGCCTCAGAGATGCTTTTCGGGATTCATTGCTGGATATCTGTGCTGCAGGAGAGGATCCTGAGCTGGACAAGCTCAGGGCAGTTCACAGGTTGGTGGAAAACCATGAGGCTGTGGTCAAGTTTGCAGCTCGGGGCTGCGGGCAACAGGGCAGCCCGCCTGTGAATGCACCCCTGTCTGATCCCAATGCAAAGCCAGGCATGCAGTATGTGGATGCAGTAGATGCAGGTCAGTCTTTGATACAATGCAGTCCTGTGCTACCTGCTTTGGCTGCTGTTGAAGTGATTGGATTTTGTTTGTGCATGTTGTATTGCACGTCATCAACTCAACGCATCAATAGGCATGACCTGCACCAGTACACTTATAAGCCCTGTTGCAGTTGCTTCCGGCGCTGCTGTGCTACAGTGCTGCCTGTGTGGGTACAACACCCAAAACGAGCTATCATGACACATTTGAAGTGCCATGTTGTGGCAGATTGCCATATGAGCACCAATCGAGGTGTAGATTGTGGGTCCAGGCCATGTCGCATGCCAAAGCAGCATGCAAATGTGACTGCTTCAGGAGGCTGCATCTGCAGGTTTGAGGCATGTTGCAACAGCCCTGCTAGATGGACCACAAGCAGCAGCTGAGTCTCTTCGTTCTGGCATGCATTCAGCAGCAAATGGCGATGCCTTTCCAGGGGCTCCTGTGTGTGCTTCAGTAGCCTACCTTCGGGATAGAGTAGGGGTGCCACGTGACATGCCTCTTCCATCTGCTCGCCAGTTTAGAGCTCACTTGAATTGGCTTGTAGATGAATTGAGAAACTGAGCTAGAGACACCAAAGACCTTCATGATGCGTGCCCAGTCACATCACCTTTCAACAAGCAGCATCAGATCAGTGACATGCATGTGCGATCATTTTTGTCCCTGCGTCTGGTTTGACAGGGGAACTCAAAACAATCTCCAAGGTGTACTCTTAGGCAACTCTTTGGTGAGTCAGACATTGAGATCATAAGTGCACGGTACGATATACTTTGCAGATACAGTACAACATTGCTGATGCGCAAACCAAATGAGCAACTTCCTGATGTGGAAGCAGTTCGTTCTGGAGCTGTGTTTCTGACACTGCCCATTCAGCAAATTGACCTAGGTCTTATAGCCGAATTCGTCTATACCCTTAATATGCATGTCGTTGGTCGCTTCGGCAGGTGATTGCTCAGAAACTTGCCGCTCTCGCAACACCGCTGGATTGTCTGAGCAGCTTCATCTCTGCATTGCGCACGCATCGGCGCAAGTACTCATTATGGGTACGGATTGCTGCGCAACCCCAGAGGCTCTGCCAGGTGCAGAGCACCCCCACAACACGCAGAACGGCGCTTCCTTGCTCTCGAATGGCAGTCACAACAGTCACCCCAGTAAGGGCAAGCAGGCAGCAGTTGTAGCTAAGCCTCACAAGGATTACGTTCAGAACCGTGAGCCCTACTACCATAAACGAGTCGAGTTGTTTGAGCAATACTACCAAAGGGAAGTGGACAGAGTTGCTGAGGCCAAGCAGGCTGCAAGTCCAATCAAGGTCACCTTGCCCGATGGAGCCGTTCAGCAGGGAGTTGCAGGGGTGACCACGCCCATGGACGTGGCCAAGACTCTGCCAAAGAGTGTTGTCAAGAAGGCTGTTGTTGCCAAAGTCAAGGCGGAGTCTGCAGATGACGCCATTACCTGGGATCTGCTGCGGCCGCTGGAAACCGACTGCAGCCTCGAGCTTTGCACTTTTGACGACAAGACTGGCAAAGATGTGAGTTGCACCTACGCAGATGCACCTGATCACTGGCACGCGCACCACCTCAAGGGCTCACTTCTGGTTTGATGCAGACCTTCTGGCACTCTAGCTCGCACATCTTGGGACAAGCACTGGAGCTTGAATTTGGTGTCGATCTGACAATAGGACCCTCCATTGAGGAAGGCTTCTATTACGACTGCTACCTAGAGGATGGGCGTACTCTCACAGATGCTGACAAAGCAGCCATTGAGAAGCGCATGCAGCAGGCAAGCAGCAAAGAGCACACACAGAGCACTGTGCGTCTTGCATGCTGCATTTTTTTGGACACCTGCATCACAAATGCGACTGGCATGCAAGTCATTGAAACACAAAGGCACACAAGCATAGTGCAATGTGCTAATGATCTGTGTGAGCATTTGTACTGCCAGATTTGCTTGTGTTCATGTAGAGCCCACAAGCTGTCCTGCCTTCAGCAACATGTCATGTCTGCATGCTCCATCATGCCGACTGTCATGCTGAAAATGCAGGTTGTCAAGGAAAGTCAGTCTTTTCAGAGGGTTGTGGTCACCAGAGATGAAGCTTTAGCAATGTTTCAGGAGAACAAGTTCAAAGTGGAAATCATCTCAGGGCTTCCACAAACAGCAACCATCTCCCTTTACAGGTCAGGCTGATTCTTTCTTTCATCTTCATCATCCGCCATCATTCATCAGCACTGTATGCCATTAGCACCTGACCTCAGCCAGGCTCATGATTCAAATGAGCATGCAGGTGATGTTGAGGATGCACCAGACAACCTCATTAGTCCAATTTGTGCATGAGATTATCTCGCCCCTTGTGTCTACTTTGCTAGGCTGTAGATGCAACTTCATCTACACAGCACCTAACCCACTTGCACTCGACTCGCGTAACATCGGTCAGCACTTGATGATATGCATGGCTCTCTTCAATCTTGACTTGACAATCTTGATTGATGACAACCGCAGGTGTGGCCCCATGGTAGACTTGTGCCATGGACCTCATTTGCCCAACACAGGCTACCTCAAGACTCAGGCAGTCAACAACCTGTCCAGGGCCTTCTGGCGTGCAGATGTCAACAAGGACCCTCTACAGGTAAACCACGTCGATTGCATTGAGCGGGCGTGTTGCTGTGGTTTTGGCTAACATGCATCTTCTTTTTCCTTGTACTGGCCAACATAGAGCAGTAGGAGTCACATGCAACATCAGCTTTGCTGAGCGTTGCTGTCAGGGCTGTTTTTGTGCCCTGTGCTTTGCACTCGTCTTTCTGTAGTGTCCTACTGTGAAGATTGCAGCACAGATGCCAAGCAGGATGTTACTGCTGCTGCTGCAAGTTTGACAAGCAACCAGACCTGCAAGTCAGCTCTGCGGTGCTCTGTGCATCTGCTGCAGCGTGTATGTGATTCAGCCATGCTGTGTACTGATCACCACACAGCAGTGTAGCATGCTTTTTGGCAAGCGACGTTGCTTGTGACCAACCATCCCTTTCATGTATAAAAGTCTGTGCTAGCACTTTCAAACACAAGCAGAGCACAAGGGCGTCCAGCACTGCATAAGGCACACTTCCAAACAAATAGAGCTTAAAGGACTAGCAGTACCACATGGAAGAACCCAGAAATGGGCGTTGACGCTGTGACTTACTTCTCACGGTGGTGACCTTTTGTTGCTGCAGCGAGTCTATGGTATCACCTTTCCAGACAAGGAGAGCATGAAGGACTACCAGCACCGCATGGAGGAGGCCAAGAAGAGGGACCACCGCCTGCTGGGCACCCAGCAGGAGCTCTTCTTCTTTGACCGCCTGTCCCCAGGCAGTTGCTTCTTCTTGCCCAATGGAGCACGTGTCTACAATACCCTTGTTGAGGTGGGCATCATGCCTGCAGCCATGTTGCATATCATGGAAGCTGCACACAATGTTGTCACTACATGTCGTGGTGACAACATCTGCATATCTAAGGTGCAGTCTGGTGCTATCAAAATGTGTATGGTGCTGTCAAAATGCGTGATGACAGCAGCATACATGACGTCCAACATCAAATTTGGTATGTGGCTTTCTGACAATGCCTTGCCTCGTTTGATGCACCCTTCTTCACTCATTCTCTGCGAGGCATTCATCAATCAGTGCATTTGCATCAGCAAGTGATGTTTTCGCTCTGCTGCAGTCTTTCGTAGTGACTGCTGAGCAGCAGCACCATGCATTGCAGCTGTTATGCTGAATCATCGCTGAGTCACAGCTTTTCTGATCTGCTACAGTTCATCAGAGAGGTATACTGGGATTATGAATACGAAGAAGTCGTCACGCCCAACATTTACAACTTTGACCTTTGGAAGACCTCTGGCCATGCAGAGCACTACAAGCAGAACATGTTCAGCTTTGACATTGAGAAGCAGGAATTTGGGCTGAAGCCGATGAATTGCCCAGGTCCATCACCTGTGCAGTGTTGCCTGTACAATCTGCCATGTTTTGTCAGCTTGACCAGAAGCATGACACCTTTCTGTCAGGTTTGGGCATGCCTATTTTCTGTCATGGCATTCACTGTGCAACTATGTCATGGCGTATGCTTTCATCTGCTCAGTACACATTATAACTTGCTTTGGCAACATTTCAGTTGGGCTCAACCTTCTGTTTGACAGAATCCAAAGACACACCTCTACTGAAAGAGCTGGGTTGAAGGCCATGCTTGCACATATGCAGGGCACTGTGTGATGTTTGCAAGCAGAGCGCGCTCATACCGAGAGCTTCCTCTGCGACTGGCTGACTTTGGTGTGCTGCACCGAAATGAGTACAGCGGTGCTCTGCAAGGTCTCACCAGGGTGCGCCGTTTCCAGCAGGACGATGCCCATGTCTTCTGCAGGTGTGAAGGCTCTTGCTACCCCTGCATGCGGTGTACCATTCCCTCTCTCTGTGATCAAACTTGTTGGCTGGCTGAAGCATTGTAATCTCTCTCTTTCTGTCTCTTGGATTGTTACATCCAATGGTACATGATATCTGATACTGTATGACATTGATATTGATGGCATGTGATCATAGTTGTTATTTGGCTAAGACAGTCTACCCTCAAATCTGTTTGTTGTGAGGAATGATGGTATCTTGTGTCTCCATCCCATTCACTCAGCAGCGTAACTCCTTTCTCTGCTTGTTTGTTCACTCTTTGGCCTAGATATGGCTCGGCCAATGACGTGTAATTGGTGTCACATCAGCAGTGTTGCTTCATGCATCAGTGCTTTTGGTCTGAAAAGGTAATGTCTTGCATGCAGGCCGGATCAGATCAAGCCAGAGTTGCACCGCTTCTTGCAAATGCTCAAGGTGGTGTACGACACCTTTGGCCTGCACTACAAAATGGCTCTGTCCACAAGGCCCCAGGAGAAGCTAGGAGACGATGCCATGTGGGATCAAGCAGAGGGGGCGCTACAGGGTGCCCTTGATGAGACTGGCCTTGAATGGGAGGTCAGCCATCTTCCCAGTTGGCATGTCAATGCGCTGCTCTGCTGAACATGTCTGAACACGTTTGGATGCAATATAACTGCGTCAGCCGTAGTGGCGTCAACCGCAGTTCAAACCAGAAGTTTCACCACAATCTTCACCTGTTATAGTTGGAAACTGATTCACAAGCACTGTGCAGCATGATTGTTTTGCCCGTCTGGCCAAGATCATGGCAGTGCTCGTGAAAATGCCTGCTTTGTGGTCTGTTTCTTGGTGCTCAGATCAGCTCAGTTCATGCTGCTGCACCACGTTAAGTGTTGACAGCACAGAGGATCAGCACTTCCCAAACAGTAGCCCAAGCGAAGCTGCCTGCTGCAGATGAACCCTGGTGACGGCGCTTTCTACGGTCCCAAGATTGACATCACAGTCTATGATGCCCTGATGCGCAAGTTCCAATGTGCCACAATGCAGCTCGATTTCCAGCTGCCTATCCGATTCAACCTGCAGTATCAGACAGAGACTGGGCATGAGCGGCCTGTCATGCTTCATAGAGCCATCCTAGGTTCAGTGGAACGCATGTTTGCCATCCTCACAGAGCACTATGCTGCCAAATGGCCATTCTGGCTCAGCCCGAGACAGGCAAGATGCCCATCTCATGATGTTTGGACTGAATCTCGCAAAACCGTGTTCATGCATGCCAACCGTGGAAGCAATGCAAGTGGACTGTGTCATCTTAGCACACCCTCAAACGCATGCATTTATTATCATCGCCAGCATTGCCTTGCACCCTTGGTCAACATCCATTGCAGCTTGGAATTGCCAGCTTTGCTCTTCAGCTGAGGCTAAGCACTTCGTCCCCTGTACCACTGCTGCAGCATGATGTCACAAGAGCATCTGCATACAGGTAGCAGCAGACAGCAATGACCAGCTGCAAGTCTCCGTTGCAGGCTCTGGTTGCTATCTTGCATTCTGCAGTTGTGCTCGGCATGCTTCAGGCAGTGGTGGTACTTATTTGCATGTCTGCAGAAGGACAGCCTCATATGCAGCTGCTCACCGGCTGTGCTTTATGACTTAGGTGATGGTGGTGCCAATCAGTGAAGCCAGTCTTGAGTACGCGCAGCAAGTGCGACTGCAGCTGCGCAAAGCCAAGCTTCATGTAGATGTCGATGCCACAGACAGGAAGATGCAGAAGAAGGTCAGAGAGGCCCAGCTAGCGCAATACAACTACATTCTGGTGAGGAGTCAACACCTCCCATTTGCCTGCCCACAGCATGGAGCCTGTTCTATGCATTGCTGCCTATCAGTCAATTGAGTTGAACTGTGCTCCCAATAGGGTGTATAAGTCTGTCTGACCTTTGTGCAAATGTTTAGATTGCCCTTTGGATTGCTACCCTGCCTCTGCATGCATTCTGCGTCAGGTACATATGTGATGTAGGCTCATGGTGGAATGTTAGAGATGTGGATGACATTGCAGCTCATCTTGATGCTGCCAAGTCAGTATGCATTTGCTTGTCATGCTTTTGACATGTTGCCTTGCCATAAGCGTGTGCCCAAGGTTGGGTGTGCACTGCAGGTTGTTGGGGAGCAGGAAATGAAGGAGCAGACTGTGAATGTGCGCACTCGGGATATGGAGACACATGGCATGCACTTCCTCAAGGACCTGACTGCAAAGCTGCTTGAAGAGCACAGCAGCAGGAGCCTGGTGTCAGCCTTCAAGAAGAGCAGTGGCCTGCATGCACATGTTGGGCAGCCAGCAAACCAGGAGCCAGTGGCTGCAGCAGCTGTGTCTGCTGAGGCTGAGCAAAGTGACGACCATCAGCTTGACAAAGCTAGAGTGAACTAGGGCGTTGCCGCTGTTTGTAAACGCAGCAGATGATGCTGAATATTGGCAGTCAATGCCATGTGGTGCTATTGTTTGTTAGACAGTTGTTTTGTGCTGTTGTGGTGATGATGGCTGGCTGCCTGTGTATGTCAGAAAAGCTGCATGTAATTCGGTGAGCTGAAGTTCCAACTGTCTTCAGTACACTATATGACAAGTGACTCTGTCAGGCCTACGGAAGTCACTGTCGTGATTGTGTTTGTCTTGATGAGCATGCAAATATCATCCACAGGGTTGGAGCAAATGCATGAAGGCAAGAGATGAGCTGAAAATGATACAGCACTGTTAGCATCCTTCAGCTAGTTTGCATTCAGCTCTGTGACGAACAGTATATAGAGCACACCGGCACCATGCCACTGGAGAGTCAGTGTGATGCAAGTTTGTGTCATGTGATGCATGGCCAATTGGCAACCTGAGGCTGTAAACTTGTTCATGTTGTGCAACAGTGGATGATCGCTATAGATTAACATATGCCTTACAATATAATAGGCAAGTGGTTTAACTGTAGACAATGACCAAGCAGTGCCAGATGCGCTGTTCAGCTGATGGTATGTGGGCCTTCACAGAGGCAGTGATCCTGGCACGACCAGTACCACTTACCCATTGCTAGTGCAACTTAATTGTTTGGACCTTCATGAGTACCCTGCCCTGCTGCCTAGTCAGCTTGTTGACAGATTTTGATATTGTTACAATATTATATTATGTTGTATTATACTCGTATGCATTGTAACAGACAGGACCATGACAACTTCTGTCACATCCAAAGACACGTTGCCAACAGAGAGAGGCAGAGAGATTTTACACATCCCAGTGGGTCTTCTCTTCGGGGCCTCGTGCATTTGGCACACACGATCCGTCATTAGTGTTAGTACGACGTATCATTAGTAACATCGCTGACTTTAATTTAAAGGCACGACTTCTGGTTTGAAGAGCATGACTTCCGGTTTCCAATGCGGCTTCGTCTACTTATTGGACTTTCCCATGGCAAGCGGGTGGGCTGATGTGACCGCAAGGCTCTTGCACATCGAGCTGATGGTTCGGCCGCAGGCTTGCCGGCACATCGTGACGCCATGTCGTTTCTGATACAAAGACGGTCTTTCTTTCTCTCAAGGCCGAACGCTCAACTTCACGGCCGTAAATGGCTGCTGCTGTTGGTCTTGTACGTTGTGGTGTGCGAGTCTCCACCAGTTCGAGCACAGACCAACAGTACTGACGCTACGGCAATGGAAGCGCTAAAGAGCTCTCTCTTCCCAAGTTCCAGCTCAGCGCTGCAAGCTCAGAACTGGACTAGCTCGAGCGATATCTGTGGCTTTACTTCATGTGGTCCACCTTCCTGCAGCATGCAAAGTGTAGGCTTGCTGACCGGAGCAGCCGGCGAGATTCCTGTTTGCAACTGGTGCGGCGTCTGCTGTACCAGCTGGGAGGTGACGGGCATCAGCCTTACATCCCCAGCCATCTCAGTCAGTACGTTCCAGAGAAGCTTGCCTGAAGAATTGAGCCAGATGCAAAACCTGCAAGTGCTGCAGTTGCCTCAGCAAGGGTAAATGTATAGCGATGCTGTGCAGCTTCATGAGGTTATCTTCTTTTGGCACATGCGATGAAAGAGCGATGTTATTGAGTCAGAACAGTGGCAGCACAACCCAGGCAATTGGCCACGCACAAGCATGTCACCATGATTTTGACTGCAGATTGTCTGGCCCACTGCCCTCGCAGATTGTCGCAAACATGAGCAGCTTGAGAGAGCTAGACTTGTCCAACAACCAGTTTACAGGTTATCTGCCCAGCTCATGGGGAAACTCGCAGCAGCTGGCATCCATGTAAGCAAGCTTGTGTCATGATGTCAAATGCATTGGCTTCCTCTGCATCTAGATGTGCTGCAGAGCAGTGCTGCATCCCAACATGCATATGCCTTGCAATGACTGCAAAACTTGACAAAATACAGTGCCATCTTCTGCAACAAAAGTATGTCTCTAGCCTCGTTGGAGCTCAGCCGCGGCACGAAGACATAGTGTCTAGAGGTTTGTTGCACCCAGCTTTTGTACAAGCAGACATATAACGAGCACAGATACCTGGCAGACTCACCTGTACTGCTCACATCTACGTCAGCTTGCCTAAATAAAATGTTTCTTTGTTTTGACCACGTCTCAGCATGTATCACAGCATACACAGCGTGCTGACTTGCCACTGGTGACAAGGCCAGAGCTGAACCATGGCAGATCATTCAGCGCATGCACTCCTGAAGGCCTCCACCGCTATCAGGGCTATTGGCTGTATTTATGCAGAAATCTGGGAAACAACAGCCTTGAAGGGCATGTGCCTCAGACCTGGCATGCAAGTTCACAGATGGGCACCCTGTACCAGCTGTAAGAAGCTCGTGACAGTGCTAAAGCTCAACATGCCAGTGCAATGACTCATACCAGCTTGGCCCTGTGCATACTTTGACATGAGTGCTACATGAGGCCACTGCCTGTCACTGCATCAGCTTGGCAAAGCTAGCTGAGTGTACTGCTGTCATAAATTGCATATAGCATGTGCACATTCAGTGTGCTAAAGCATGTAATATGCAAACAGCTGCTCTTGGAAAGTGATACACAGCATTGAAAACGGTTTGTTGAAGCTTTGCCGATCTCATTTAATCAGATCTGTGCCAAGATTGCTTTTGCTTCAGGCTCACCCCACATGAAAGTATGATCCTAGGACCACCTTTTGCACCGAGATGCTCGTTTCAATAAGTGCCTAACAGGGCAACGCCTCCTCCACATGTGAATGCACTGGAAGTGGGACGCACAAGCTTACTGCTAGTATATGGTCAACCAATGCTTTGCATGCATGCAGGAACCTAGATGACAACCCAGGCCTGTGCAACATAGCCTCTGGATCTGCCTTGGCACTTGCTGGCAAGCCAACATGTTCTGCTGCACTCCTGAGAGAACAGAGCAGACTTGATCCTGCGTCAGGAATCTACAGGGCCACACCTCCGCCCCCACCTGTGCCATATTCCAATGAGCCATTCTTTCTGGATGCATCGCCATCTCAGACCTACAACACCCCCTCCCCTGAGTCGGCAGCTGGGGTCCCTACTGATGCTGTCAAGTATGCAGCTGTTGGAGTAGTGTTGGGACTTGGCATGCTAACTTTGGTAGGGATCTTGGTGAGACGTCCGGTCCATCAGATGCGCAATCAGGTGAGTCTAGCTCTCTCACATATATATAGACCATGACTGCCATGCACTTGCATACTACGTAAATATGGTCCAGTATCAGGTAAGCAAGTGTTGCTCAAGATTGCTAATTGCCTCTCCCTCGCATGTTGCATTTGACCCTGTCTTTCACACCATACACACATGCCTGCATGGTGTCATCTAGTATGGGCAGCTTCACACGCAGGCTTACTTGATCAAGCCTCATTTTGCCATGCATACACAGATGAATATGCTGATTTGCATGGCATGCACACGCAGAGGTCAGCACAAAAGTGGACTCTGCATTACTGTTTGTTACAGACTGCAACAGTGCGGCGGGGTGATATACCCCTGCAAAGAAGGAGGCTTTCTGACCCTGCTGTTCCATCCCCATCAGAACCGCAATCCCCCCCCTGCTTGGTCCTGGGGCCAGATGGACATACTCTAGCATTAGCAACAGAAACACATTCAGAACCCAGGCGGCAAGGGAGAATGTCAATATCTGATGACTCATCACAATCCACCATGTACACAGCCTTTTTGAACGAAGATGAAATTGCTGGTGCTCAAGGTTCATTGCCCATAGATATGATTGCCAGATCAATGGGCAGAACATTGAGCTGACCACATAGCTTGACTCGCAGAAAATGAATGATAGCTGGGGCGTGAAAGAATAAAATGAGGTGTGCTCCATTGTTTCAAGCCTGACGTGCATGTGTGTCTACCAGATGACAATGGTAACATACAGCTTTGTATCAACACAAGGTCTGCGAGGACGTGGTTCACTGACACTGATTGCCCTGTTCACCAAATTTTTGCCAATTGCTGTGACAAAGTGACACAGGTTGGCCGTTTCTGTTTGACTCAGCTCTTGCAGTCCCAGTTGCAAAGAGGGCCATAGCATGCTAGTATCAATCCAGTGTGACTAGTCAAAAGTATTGTTATACACAAACGTTGCACACGCAGGCTCTATAGGGTTCAAAAAGACTTGACTGCCTACAACGCCTTGAAACTCTCCAGCCTTGAAAAAGGTCAGGTTTTGTGGCAAGCCCTTCTGGTAAAAGGTTTAAGCTTGTTGAGTGTTGTGTGACGTCGACATCACAGCACATCCAGGCAGCTGCAGGTCTCAACTGTTGCAGCCAGGCTAGGCCCAGGGAGAGAGGGCGAGGTCACAATGCTAGCTGGCACGCTGTAGCCATATATATGTAGCTATTATAGTCAGCCAAGTCTTCATCAGATGACATTGTAACAACAGTTGAAGAAGGATAAAGCTATAATGCTAATTGAGACAACCCAAAATAAAGTTGCAGACAGCTGTGCGAGGCCCTTAATTCAAAGCGTGAATGCATGGTTGTGAAATGGCATGCAGGCTTGGTGAAGAAGGATCGTTTGCCACGTGACGTTCAGATCCTGTCGTGCAACCCCCAAAACATTCACAACCACCTGCATTTCCAAACCGGACTATATGTAGTTACCTTACTGACGCCCACATCTGCCTTGCTGCCAGGTCCAGCTAACGCAATGCCAGGTTGCGCCAGATGACAGTTTACATGACCACCGTCGCCGGGTGAGTCATAGCAGTGGACGCACTGGTTCTACTTTCGACTTGAGCGGCGGACTAGCTGACATGAGTGCACGTGAGTCTTTTTGTTGGCATATGAGTCACAAACAAGCCTAAACCCATCGATGCCTGCTTCTGGGCACTTGACTTTGCAGCTATTACGGCAGGACACGCCATCCAGAGCGAAAATCTCAAGGTTCGAACCCGATGCTGGTGTTATGTTAACCTCATTTTCCGCAAATGTCAAGCACATATTGTAGTTGAGGCTTTGCCCGACCGACCCTCTTCGTCCGGCTTGGGGGGTCAGGGTCCTTGTCAGCACACGCCTGCTCATAGAGTGCTAGCCAACAGATGTTCGACTGCATGGTGTCAGACAGCCAGAAGTCTGGAGAGGTCGAGCAGCTCAGATCAGCCATCCAGCCTCAGCTGTCTACGTTATGCGCCGCAGTTCAGCGTTGGTGCACTACCAATACCCTCAAGCGGTACCTTGTTGCGAGAGACTGGAACGTGGTTAAAGCCGCAGCAATGCTCCGGTCGACACTTACGTGGAGACAGCAGTTTCAGCCTCACAGTATAACTTGGAACGACGTTGCTCATAACGCTTCCACGGGCAGAGTCGAGCTGCTGGACAGCACAGACTCGCTTGGCCGGTGAGCAGCAATGCACAAAACTCAGTGCTGGTTCACCTATGTGCTGCAGGGACACACTGCTTGTGTTACCTGGTGACGTGCCTTTCAAGCTTCTCTGTGTATGACAGCTCTTGTAAGCCGTTGCAGGCCTGTTGTACTCATGCGGTTACGCAACAAGATGGCACCCAGCGATGTAGAACATCAATTGAAGTTCCTTGTATACACCCTGGAACGAGCCAGTGAAGTGGCAGACCAATCAGGTGTGCCACAAGTATGTTGTTTGTATCAATGTTGGATATCTTGCATACATGCTATGGAATTGCATAGCAAAATTGATTGGCTATGCCAGGTCATGCTCATGACTGTACTGTCCAATGCACTTGGATGCTGCGTGCTGACATGTGCACTCCTATCTATGCACACAACCCATTACCAAATGCGCAATGCATGAACACCCTTACGTTTGACAGGTGTACAAAAGATGTCTTGGCTTTTGGAGATGGAGGGCTATTCACCCAAGAACTCACCCCCCTTTGCAGTCACCAAACAATCCATCAACGTGTTACAAAGTCATTACCCAGAGCGCTTGGGCCATGCTGTCCTAGCAAAGCCACCATGCATTTTCAACTTGGCTTGGAATGCCTTCTACCCCTTTCTGGATCGTGACACACGTGATAAGATTGTATTTGTAAAGTCTGGTGCAGACGTTGCAAAGTCATTGAAAGGAATCCTTGATTTGTCCAGCATAGATAGGACCATGGGAGGTTACCGTAATGGTGATTTTGACCTAGCGCAGTACAGAGAACGCATGATCAAGCTTCAGAGCCATCAAAAGAGTGCCCCACAGAGTTAGAGATTTGATGCACAGGTCTGCTGTTTGACTGCTCCCCACTCAGCTCTCATCCATTGGCTCTAATCCCTGTTGTGTGACAGTCTGTAGGCCACATGAACTTGGGGCTACCCCATCCTGTGCATGCTTGTGTTTTGCCGTTTTTGCTTTGTGTAGGTAGATTCCATTTTAGTCAGGTTGTGCTGTGGGTCTGCTGCCATTGTGTATGTACACTAGAGCTTACAAGTCCTGCTTGTGGTGGCAGTTCTGTTCCCAAGCACCTCGCAGACTCCACTTGCTCAAATGGAACCGTACAATTTACAGCGTCCATGTGGCTGCAGTGTGTAGAGTAAATTCTGTTAAATAGTAAGAGTATTTTGTGATTACAATGCGTATGATGCCTTTCAGGGCCGTAAATTTTTGATTTAATACTGAGCTTACATGCAGTTGTAGCTTGGAGGTAGAAATGACGATTTGCTGTTGCTGCCGTGGTGCAAAAGTGAACGTGGTCCCATGTTGTCGGCCAAAGACATGCCAATTTGTTTCCGGTACCGTTACTATTTGCCATAACAAATTGACAGCACTGCCTGAGCAAGTTCTGAGGCTAGCCTGCATCACAAACTTTGAAAGGCAGTCAGATTTCATCACCCCTACCACAAATCTAAACTCAAAGAAGAAGTTGCCCTGTGACACGGTAGCTGCAGTGCCTACTTGCCTCGCCGCCCAAGTTTCAAATGCGGGAAGTAGTCTTGCAAGGTTTTTGGTGGTCCTGACAAGGCTGGCAACAAGGACACGCTGTATGGCTTCATGCTGCTAATGGCTGGAGAGCCTTTTGCAGCAGTGCATACACAACCCAGTTCCCTATGAAAATAAACATACTGGTCAGTGACTGCGTGCGTTGTCTTGCACCATGAAGTCAAAGAGCAACAGTATGGTAGATGTAGCCTGTAAAAGTCAGATTGTACGTGGCTACATATCGCAGTCTGTTGAGGTGCGGTATGCATATTGCACACATGCCAACCTGTATGTGTGTACTCCTTGCCTCGTTACATATGCAGCTTTTTGCCTAAGTAGCATGCCTTGCATGACACCAGACTCATAGACAAGTGGCAAATAAACAATGATCAAGTACAAGATTATGACTGACAGGGGATGAGCAGCACCTGATGATGAAAGAGTGGCAGTCAATGAGTGGCTGTGTGTGACTGGTGAAAGGCTTAGCACCAAGTGTGTTGAGAGACCGGCAACAGTGCTGAGTGATGAACTGAGATTGATCATTACCTCAGTCTTGACACAATCTCTGCAGACGCCATCTTCAGGCACTCCCTCAGGCTCTCAAAGCTGTCTGATGACATTTCGCCATCCTCAGCCAAGACAGCCACAACAAGGATATACAGCAGCAGCAAGCCTTTGGAGTCCCTTGAGATGTCGTAGATCTCGTTGGTGCCTTCTGTCCTGTGCTGATAGAACTTGGACAGGAAGTGGTCCAGCATGTCCATCTGCAACATACAACAATCAAATTGAGGTGCATCTGACACTGTATCTTTTTTATCCAAGCGCTCAGAGGCAGTGTTGTTTTCAGCAGCGTCAGTCACAAATGGACCTGGTGAGCTGACACTGTTCTGTCATACAAGCACAGCAGGCCGCAGCGTGCTGTAGCATGACAAAGCATGGCCCAGCAGGGGATAAGATGGCATAGCTTGAGATAGCACACAATGGCACAGCACAGCACAGCACAGCACGGCACAGCATGACTCCAGGTCCACAACCTACACACACAACGCAGCAAGTCACATTGCAACAGAGTATGCAATGGCTGAAGCAAGTTATACACAGCAAACAACACCCATTTTGGCAGAGGCAAGTGACATACTGGTACATTGGTTCGCTTTGATATGAATGTGAGACCCGCTGCACGCGCGCTGTCTATCTTCAAGGTCATAGGACCCATGTACAGGTTCAGCAAAGACCCCAACAGCGCTGTGTACTTCATCCTTCGCTCAAACACATCTGATGACATGCCCTTCAGGTTTGCCAGCTTGTCCAAAATGTAAGCTGGGAACTGCAAAACACCAAACGCTGGTCGATATCAAGAATCTGCTTTGTTTGCCTGCACCATTGAGACTCTCCATTTTTGCTTGCCCAGGAGTGTTTGAAGCAGCAGTACTACTGACCAGCCAAGCCTGCTCATGACTGCTTGCTGTTGCAACGGACAAGCCTGTTTTCTGTAACGCTGTTGACAGAAGCCTTGTGCAAGGGTCGCATAGAAAACACAAGAGGGTTTGATAAACTGTGGTTTCTACCCTCCTACTACAGCCTCAACCTTACCTCAAAAAGCAAGAGTACAAGAGGTCCTGCTCATCAAACAAACTGCTGGTATAGTTCTTACGCCACTTGCTCAGGTGGACTACTTACAAAACTCTACACAGCGTCAGGACACAATACAGATGTATACGTATGTCACCAGCATATCCAGCAGCACATGGTGTCTAGACAAGCAGTCTAGGGCTGTGACATTTGACCCCTTCACCAACTGCAGGCACGCTTGCTTGATAGTATATGACAGATGTACCCCAGCAAATGCATCTCCCAGGTAAGGCTGTGCACACCCACTGCAATTGACAGTTACTGTCACCACACACAAGCAAGTCATGAATGAGCTGTGAAGTTCGCACCATTCTTTTGACACGCATGGCGCCATCTCGATATTCAGGCTCATCAATGCCACGCTGCAGCTGCTTTGCAACTCCAGCCAGTGCTCGGTTGCAGTCACTAGGTATCAGCTCATTCAACCTGCACCAACCAGCAAATCAAATCTGAGGAATGACCAGTCATTGCCTAGGCTAGGGTTGTACAGTCAGCACATGTACCCAAGGTGGTCCCCATTCAAATGTAGCAATCTTGAGGGCTGTGTATTTTCCTGCACCGGTCTATAAGGAAGGACTGCAGGATATGCAGTCGCAGAGGCTAGAACACATACTGCAGACACCAGCAGTTGGTGACACATTTGACAGTACATGAAGCACTTGATTCACGACATCTGCAAATCAAAGCAAAAAGTTGCTAGTTCCGATATCATGTCATTGAAAGCAGTTCAGTCAGCCCTGTCTTTAAAGCTTAATTTGGTCGCTTCCTGTATGGCAACCAGCTTTACCTGTAAGCGTCATGAGGCTTTACAGCTTCAGGATGATGGGGTGGGATAGCCCTTAGGGCTTGAGTCTGCTTGATGATCTCCTCTTTGGTCATGTTTGACTCAGCTGCCTTGTCAGCCGCTGATCTGAGCATGTCCTTGAGCGCCTCTGCCCCTCCCACTGCATCAGCTCTGACCACTGCATTCTCCTTCGCCGTCAACTGTCTCTTCCTTCTGGTGCTGCCAAACTGCTCTACCAACCTGTTGTTGGCAAAATAAGGCAAAAGTAACAAGGCAGAAATGACGGCTGCAACCCATGGCTGTTGATTCTGTCTGTGTCCTGGAGGTCTTGGATCCTAAAATCAGTGATTCAGACAGCATCAAGTCAAACCTGTATTTGCAGTTACTGCGGATGAAATCTGCATATGTCAGCACTGCTCTAGCGCACTGCTGTTGCCAAGGCAATGGCAGTGGCAGTGGCAGTGGCAATGCTTTGTGACAAATGCTGTGACAATCATGCAAAAGCAGACTTGTTGAGGGACAGGCAACCTCTTGTATTCCTTCATCCTTGTTTCAGCATCCAGGGGCTGAGAGCGCACACCAGCTCCAGTATCTTCATACTCCACATCAGGGCAGCGAGGCTCCATGCGTATGATGCGGCCAGCCTCAGCATCCATAGCCTTCATCTTGCCTGTTGCCTTGTCAAGCAGGCCTACAGCATACCTGCACCACGCAAAGTGTGATCAGTCTCTGCTAGCTGACTCACCTGCCTGTTCAAAAAGTACACTTTGAGAGTATGCGTGCAGAACATGGCGATGGTCTGCAGTGATATCTTGCAGTGACTTGACAAGAGGCATGTGGAGCCAAGACTGAGCTCATAGACTCTGCAGCAAGACTGACGTTGTGCACAGATGGGTGCTTGCCTGCATGGCAGATGACCTGCGTACTCCCCGCCATGCGTGCGTCCTACGAAGTCCACCATTCCCTGTGTGCAGTGGTCCCAAGTAAGAATAGAAGGTAAGTAGTGGTGTCAAGCCTGAGGTGACAACACAGAAACTCACTGTTCGTGCGACAATGATGTGCTGGTGCTTGTGTGTTTTGTGGGTATACACATGCCAGCTGCAGCTTGTGTCTGCTGAAGGGTTGAAACCACTGGGGAAGTACACAGTGAACGGTCCGACTGTCCCAACCTCTGTGTCCGCAATGGGCTGCATTTCCACGACATTCGGCAGCTCATTGCGCTTGCGCTTGACCATTCTTACCACGCGACTACGATCACGGATTAGACAGCGCATGCAAGCTTCATGGTTTCGGCCAGAGCGCTGCAACCGGTCGAGCTCCGAAACCACACGAAGGTGCATTTTCAATGATTGGACAGGCACGGACGTTGCTGCGGGAGCCGTGCCAACCCTCCGCGCATTTGTCGAAAGCTCAGCACTTTGGTCGAGAACTATTGTAGTTGCCGATTGCACAAAGATCACGAGATGTGATAAGTGACAGAGCATGTCACATATCATATCTCGCAGCAAGCCACTGATATGAGTTTCAAGCCGCTGCGGAGCTGCACAGTCTCGTGTTGTTTACACACCACTGGCCGCATGACAAGCCGCATGACAAGCCAGCTGAACACAGCTTTGTGCCAGGTGATCACTGCTTCCTAGCAGGAGTCATTTTATGAAGCAAGTCCTGTCCTGTTTACTATGCAGCAAGCTGCATCAGCACGCATTATCATCACTTTGTACAAGTTCTGCATGCTCACAGGAGCATGCAATGGGTCAATCACGCTTTCCAGATACTCGTGCCTGCTTGCTCGCACCACGGCTGCCTTGATGGAAGCAGACTGTTGTGTTTGATCATGTTGGTCGTTAACATTGATGATCAGGCTGTGCTGATGTGAATTATGTGACCACTATGTGAGTACAACCCACCCTGCTTGTCTGTGATAATCAGGATGATCAGGATGAAGGAATCCACTCCACCAAACAATTCAAACTGCACCAGCGATGGTCAGCTGGAGGGAGATGTGCACTCTTTTATGCTAGGCCATGCAACATGCCATCAGCCTGTACAGCCTGTTGCACACCTGTGTCAATGCAGTCATGTCAGTCACAGCAGTACATGGCATGCAATGTAGTGTGATAAGCTGCCTGTCTGGCAGCATCCTCTTTGACAATTGTATGGTTGTGTAGGAAACTGCGCCAAGGTAGTCCAGTGTTTTGCTGGGCCTGTCAATCGTCGCAAACTTGTCGGCTGGTGTCCTAGGCACATCAGCTATGATCTTGAAGACAAGCATATGGGATAATGCTAGGAGATGCTGTTGCGTTCAACAATTTGTAACTTGTTGGCGTTGTCAGATGGACTCTGTTCCCCACATGTGTCCAAGCAAATAATGATTCTGGGTGTATTTTTGCCTACAGTATGCGTCAAGACTGGTCAATACCAGGTACCTGGTAATGATAGCTCACAGCATTCTGTGAAATGCTGCTGTATTCACCATGCGCAGTACAACCTCTGTGTTGTAGGCAAAAGCCCACTTCGCGCGTTACGTGCCTACTAGCTCTTTACCCTGTTACACTCTGCAAGTGGTCTGACCGTCGCCCTTGCACATGCTGACAATCTGCACTGTTCCACTTTGATCCCCGTACACCGTGAACAACTTACTTTATAAGCTGATGTGGCTATAGCCCCAGTTGAGGCACAAAGACCCTGCAACGGGAAAGCCTCCCGTCATCGTTTATGATGGACGTTCCTTACCGTTTTTGACACAGACAATTTATGAGCTCAGTGCAACATGGAACTCAGTGAGAGACTCGGTGAGAACTCATGTCATGTCATACCTCTGCATGTACAGCTACATCGCAGTGACTGTCATTGTGTTCACACAATTGCGTCTATGAAGCAACAATCAATTATGCAATGTATCTGTTCCCAGACAAAACTATACTAGCTAGCGGCGAACAGTGATGTCAGTGCCCTGCGTATGGGAATATCTCTATGCAGCTGGATCAGCCCCTATCCATGAGCCAAACAGGAGAGAAAGCTATATTTTAGTCCATATAAAAAAACTATTGTTATTGATGTTTGGTTCAGCCAGATCACAGCAGACCAATCAAACAGCATCGGCCAGACAACGATATCTAGGAAAGGAAAGTTTGAGAAATGTTTCACACTCAAACATCCAGAAATTTGGGGACATAGCGTGCCAAACAAACCTTCTTGAAAGATTCATTATATACCAAACGCCTGTCTGGACAGTCCAGGGCTTTTGCAAATGCCTTGTCCGAATTGCCAATAGTGTTGCACAGGATGTCTGTTGGGCTGACATTCTTCAGCAGGCCTACACTCGCTAGTTGAGACAGAAATTGCCAGCGCGCCAGCAGATTCTCCAGGCCTACATGCAGGATGGCAGGATTGCGTACAAGTCTGTTCAACGGCACATGCACAATACTTGTCAGAGCGTACCATTTCTCCTGTTGCAGTGCAGTGTCCCAATTGGCAGTGAGCAAGGTTGGCTTCCGTGTAGCCATGTTTTTGACTTGATCAGCACTAAACCCTCGAGCCTCAAGCCGCCTCAGATTGATGTCAATACGTGCAGGTTGCAGCAGCAGCGCTACTGGCTGATTGTCCAATATAGACAGCAAAAATCCAGTGTTGAGACCAAGTCTATCAGTCAAGTATTGGCATCTGAGCTCCATCTCACAAGGGGAAAGACTGCATACATTGAACTTGAGAGCCTTTGCCCTTCCCTTTTTGGAAACACCCATCTTTTGCAGAAATGCCATGCCTTCCCTCTGGATCTCCACTTTGGAGGTGAACAAGCAAGAGCTGCTTTGTACTCTCATCACAAAATCAAACACCTCAGATGATGTCACGGGAATCTCAAGAATTTGAGCCACAAAGTCAAGCTTTTTCTGCAGCGTATGGACCTGCATGAGCAGTATGCGGGGGTGTTGCTCAAGAAGAGCAGCTACCTGCTGAAAAGAGCTGCCAGCTGCCATGAGAGCATCAACTTTGTCCTGCAGTCCTTTCACTCTAAGCCTCAACAAGCGAGGCTCCTTCAAAATGAGTTTCTGAGGATCTTGTACCCCAATGGACAGCAGCCATGAGTAATGCTGTTGACGGGCAGCCACTGTACAGGACAGCAGGTGTGGACTGCGCCGCAGTGCCTTCTCCAGATCCTGCCCAACCTCGTCCTGCCACTGCTGCACGGCCGGCTGCAGATCGTGTTCTATATCCCACTTCAGGTATACTGGGGACTTTCTGAGGATGGTGCTGGTAGCCTTTTTGGACAAGCCGAGCTGCTCAAATTCCCAAGAAACAGCCTGTTGCTGACTAGCAGGAGGAGCAATCCCATCACTGCCTGCCGAGCCTGATAAAGACGCTGCTTTTGCTGAGCTGCGTGGTACACGGATTAAGGGATGGTGCATGGGATGACCGAGGTGCAAGCATCTGGTGTGAATGCCAACATGACTGGAGGGATGTGCAGAGAAGGTCATCATGATATGCGAGAGATTCACAAGCGGGTGCTGAAGTTTCCACTATCATGACTGTTGCCTGCAATACAGACAGCAACATCAGTCCAATCATCTAGACCAGCCATGGCTGCTGAGTTCACATGATTGTCGTAAGTAAACCGACGACACCAGAAGGAATGCTGTCATTTGCATAGCGAATCAGACAAAATCTTGCGTACTTGAAGCACTCATCAGCTGGGTTCGTTCATTGAGTGCTGATATGGAAGTACCTGTGAAGAGGCTGTCACTGAAAGTCTAAAACTGCCAACAAGCAACATGCTGGCAAGCACGTGCCCTCACAGCTTCACAAGAATGCTGATACAACTCGGACAGACATATCAGAGCAGGCTCACCGCAAAGTAGACTTACGAAGCCAAGCGGCAAGAACAGCACCAGTGCCTGCCAGCTCAGATTTACCACACTGTGGACTGATTGCCAGCAAACAAGGTGCCTCAAGTCTCTAAGTCACCGAAGCACGATGTTGTTTATCGTCAACCAAAACAGCGTCGGCGCATGGCAGGGCGCATGGCAAGTGTCATTGACTTAACCCTGCTCCGGAACCATAGCTAGCGGCGTCAGGCAACGTCAATAACGCCCGTGCAGTCAGAACCAACTTCTATACACGTCTAGCCTAATTTGCAATCACGTAGCTTCAGCTTAACCCTCCCTGCACATACAACTCCTGCAGCTGCACTCAGGTCCTAAGCCGGCCACAACGCACGTTACTGTTGAGCCGGTCCGACCAGAGCTTGGTGCGCACTACATCAACTTACTCTCCGGGCGTGAGTGTGTCCGACGGTACTTGTTGACATCGTTGAGGCGAAAGCTGAACCTTTTCCTTCTGACCGTTGTTCTGAATAGCTTGGTCACCGCCCATCCTGCTGGACAGCTGGCCTGAGTCTATACTCAGCCAAGTTGCGTCAATGTTAGTAGCCACAGGCGAGATCGCAGTGCCTCCTGACCCAACCCCTGACATCCCGCCAGGTGAGGCGATAGCCGTGACTGTGGAAATTACTCAGAGACGCCTTGTGACTGTCAAAAGCATATTTGCCTGCAGAGCAGCAATGTCATCAATGCCATGAGCATGCGCACAGATACCGATGCCCAGCTTGCGACATGAGGACCTGTAGCTTAGCATGCACAAAAGCTCACAAACAGGAGCAAGCATGCACTGGCAAGCGCAGCCGCACAGAAATGGTCACACTGTCAGACTTCACGGAACGGCAGCTGCTGTCAGACTACAAGTTCCTGGAAGAGGCTGCTCGTCTGCATGATGTTGCGCAGCGAAGTGAAGCTCCGAGACCAGCCAGGCAGTTACCCCTGGGCCTGCAAAACTTTGTAGATGAGGTCAGGATTCCTCCTAATGCATCACTGTTATCAGTACTCTGCTGGGTCACATGGCAGCAGCACATTTTATGGTCTTTGTCTGTTCTTGATACAACCTCTGTCACTTTTAAAATCCTTCAAATGTATGGTCCTGCTGTTGACCAAATATCACGGTGTATTTCTGCACACCTAAACTTGGCTTGACTACTTGTAAGATATCATTGCCCAAAAGGTTTATGGTGTTGGGAGTGTTCAACAGTCTCAAGCACTTGGCAGAGTTGCAGCTCAGTGAGCCTAGATTGCTGTTGCGATGTACATCAAACGTCCCAGAGCACATTTCAAGCTGTCAGTGAGGCATCTTGCTGCCAAACAACTGGTGTCAACCGCAAAAGACCATCAGTCTGCCTTATTGTGTTGAGCTGATTGTGCTGACTATCTTCTGCATTGATCAGGCACAGCGGCGGGGCATCAAGTATGAGTTGCTTCCTCCCGGCATGCAACGAAGGAAACAGAACAGCAGCAGGTTTGATCGGCGCAGCAGGACAATCTTCTGGCACATACACTGGCACTTCCCGGCTGCAAACGAGTCAGTGCATGACGTGAGGGTTTCTGAACAGACACCACTCAAGCAGATATTACAGCAGCATATCAGCTTAGCGCCTGGCAACTCTGTCAAGAGGCATGCGCTCCGCCTGTATGTAGAAGCAGGCCTGGAGAACCTGCAGATATTGATGAAGAAAGAGCATTGTCCGGTGAGATCTGTGCCTGTATGCAGTTCTGATAGGACCAATTTGTCAATAGCATCATGCCACATGCCTGCCCAACGGGTGGTTGAATACATGTTGCAAGGCAATGCACAACGTCAGTATTCCACTGCTGTGCCTTTTCAGAAGATATTGTTTTCATCAAAATTTGTTATGCAGGTGGTTTGTTAGACATATTGCAGTCTGGTATATTGTACAGTCTTGGCTGACTGCTGTGGGGACTGCAATGCATGCTGCATCACCTGCTTTTGGATAACCTGCCTACAATTTCCAAGTAAACCAATTGAAACATGATGCGCCGCAGGCCAACAAGCCCGAGTTTCATCAGCTGGACATAGATAAATTCCTCAGACAGCAGCTCTCTGACAAAGTGATGATCGAGTTTCCAGTGTTAGTTGTGCTCCTACCTGAAGAGGAGAAAAACTATTCTATCCTGCAGGTTGCAGCTGATGTTGGTGGCGATGATGCCAAAGAAGCACCTGTTTCCACTATATTGTGATGTCTCAGCCACAATCTGTATGTCTGGTATGAAGTTTAGCGTAGATCAAAAAGTATGCTGTGAGCGAATGCATAGTGACGTCCGGTTTTGCTAGGAAAGCAGTTGCACGGCTCAATAAAATCACTACATGCTCCTCCTTTTGCTGTAACATCCCCATCTGGTCAGTATATCTGTGCACACATCAATACACAACACCCATTAAGCACCTGGTCCGAATTCAACAAACTGTATGCTCTCTGATACTCAGCAAATGCAAAGTGTAAAGAGTGAAGTGCTGCTTTATGGTACATAAGAGGCTTGAAATAAACTCACAAGAGGCGAGCTGAACTGTGACCTAGACACAACAACAAAGATTTCAGCAGGTCCACATTTGCTCAATAGAGACACTCTGAACGGTAAGAATGAGCTGCTGAAAGCATGGTGTGCAATTCACCAGACTCACTCAGCAGGCGACCCAACAGCATCTTCTGCAGATCCCTCCATGACACATCTATAATGGTCGAGCCTCATGCCACAACAGATCATTGCATGCACATTTCCTGACTAATCAACAATATCCACCAAGTCTAGCGGATGTGTTCTCCAGTACTTGCTTTCTCCAAACGCTGCATTAGGCAAGGGTTTCTCATCAGCCTGCTCGAATGCTGTTGTGCTGTCAGGCTTGCTGTGCTGAGCATTGTCCACTACAGATGTGTCACCTTGGCCCTGCTGAGTGCTGCCTACAGACATACTATCAGCTGGACTAGGCTCTGGCTCGTCAAAGGCAGCCCAGGATGCAGAGGGAGGACTTTGGGCATCGCTTTCAGATGGCTGCTTGCTTTTCTGATGACTTTGCCTACTGAATGGGTCACCGCCAAAGGCAGCAGACTCTTCCTGAAAGGTAGAGTCACTGGATGGGAAAGCAGGGGAGTCTGACCCAAAGGCAGCCCAGCCACCCCCAGCATCGCTTGAAGCAGTGCTGGGGCGGGGTTCCTGAGCAAAGGGGCTTGACTCTGACTCAGGCCTCTGAGCTGACTCAGCTGAGTTCAGCCTGGATGAACGCTCTGTTGCTAAATCATCAAACTCTGCCCAACTGCTGTCGCCGTGTGACCGATGGTCCTGCAACAGGCACAGATAACATTGATGTGTGCCAGAGCTTGAGAGTGCAAGAAGGCAACATATTGCACATATGCAGTACCTTGACCTGACTGCATGCACACTGATGAAACCTTGCACAGGCACTGCTGCAGATGGTTGTTGGCAACCAATCAGTAGGCATAAGTACACTTGATTGTGAATAATGGGGATTTGATCTTGAATTCTGACAAAAAATCTGAAAGTCCAGGTAAGGAAAACATAAAGTTCATTGTAAATAACGAGCAGTGTATTTTGGCTTTCGACAAAAAAATGCGAAAGTTCAGGTAAGAATGTACTAAAAGGAAAACATTAACCCCCTTCCACAACCCAGAAGACGTCAAGAGTCCATTGATGCAAAGCATGCACAGCATCTACACGATGGTCTGCCATCGGCCAGCACATGCTCTTACCCCTGGTTTGTGAGCGCCTGCAATGACGACAACATCCTCGTCCATTAGGTCATCAAAGTCCTCAGTCATCACGAGGACATCATCATCAATGCCAGAGTCCTCCTACGCATATCAGCACCAAACATTGAAAACGCTGTAATCCATCAGCCTCCCAAACATGCTGAAGTCACGTCGTGTGCATCTGCCTGACACTCGCAACCTCTGCACTGCTTTCAACTGATGACAAGCACTCATTCTCAGGCAAGCTGCCTTGTCAGCGGAAGCATAACAACCAGATCTTCACAGCAGCAGGTTTGGCTGATCTGGGAAGGGGACATACAGTACCACCACACAACCAACACAGGCATGAGATACCCTTCTACGCAGAGCAGCATGCCAGGTATTGCAGACCAGTTGGCAGAAGCTCAAGATCATCATCACACAGTACAGATTTGGGGCAAACACTGCCTGTTCAGTATGTGTATGAACAGCTCTCCATGTCAAACAAGGACTCAATCAAGGACTCAAACGTGGTGGGACAGAAACACATACCATGTTGGGACCATCAAAATGCATTGTGTCACTTTCCAGAACAGCACATACACAACAACGTGCATAGCTGTGACGTGATGAAGGCCAGCGAGTGATGGCCTTGAGCAGAGTGGGTTTGCATGTTCAGAAGATGTTTTCCATGCATTGAGTAGACACTGCTGATCCGAGCCTCCATCCTGAGGAGGGCTGAAGAGAGCTGAAGTGGGTGACCTGAACCAAAATCTGAACAGTGAGTGGAGGCTCACACCTTAGCAGGGGGGGAAAGCAATCTGGACAAGAAGCGACTCACATCCATTGTCACTTCTGTCGACTGGTTCTCATAGCTGAAATCCTACAAACACCAGACTGGTCCTCAAGTCAGCATTGCAAAAGACTGACTCACTCTAGTGGCCAGGCCACATGTAACAGCCACAGCAACAGCCACAGTAACACCCTGACCACTTGGCTCAGGGCAGGAGTACACTGCAGGATGGGCTCGATAGGTAGCGCAATTGCCTAGCTCTGATGCGCTGATCTGTTTGAGCTTGAGCGCACAACAACACAACACAGCATGATCTTAGGACAGTCCTGTCAGCAGTACAAACCACTTGGAGAGTAGGCGCCAAATTGGACCTTGTGCGTGTGTGTTTCTAAACATGGTGTATGTCAGCAGGGGGCAACAGTGACCTGAAGGTGCCTTTGACTAGCTGCTGCAAGGAGCACAGAAGTGGAGCTTCACACTGACTCACCGAATGTGCAGATCCGTACTGGTCCTCCTCTTCTCCCTGACCAGCCTCTTGGTGGCTTCTGTTCTCTTCAAAGGGGTCCCCTCTCTGAGCGCCACTCTCTGAGTGGCGAGACCTGAGTGAGAGGCTGCTCCAACCCTCTGACAGGTTTAATGACCCCAGTGCGTCCGCTGCTTCACTGAAGTCCTGCAAATGCATGCAAGGTATAACCACCAGCTGCTCACACATGCATGAGTCACGCCCTGTGATGGTAAGCAGCTGCTTACACATACATGAGTCATGCCTTGTGGCAAACATTGAGGCGCTGTCGCTCTAGTTTTGGAGTTGAGTTTTGATCTACATTGGGTGACGAACCCATGCTCTGGCCAACAAGGACAGTGAAATGCATGACTTGTACACTCGTGTGGTACTTTGTGACCTTGGCAGTGACACTGTTTTGATGTCAGCTGGACAAAAAGCATGACAGGCATTGCTGTGTCAGAATATCAAGGTGATTGTTGCTGGATCCTGCTCTGCAGAGATATACTACCTGGAGAGCCAGCAGTTTTGCTGTGCCTGACGCAGATAGCACTGCAAGAGATTGTGATTGGGCCTGTCAATGCAACATCCAAGGATGATGGCTAACCCCAGCACCCATACCATGCTGCATTGCATCATTAAAGAGCACATGCTCCAGAGCATGGGCACATCGACAGCGCAGGCTTGCACATGACGTGTATCTTGAAATAGCAGATGGGAAAGATGAGAAAGAAAGAGATGCAGTACCTTATCTGCTGGGAGGGAGACATCGCCATCATCGTCCTCAAGGCTGTTATACCTCATGAGATGTCTGTTGACTGAACCGTCTTCAGGGGCATCCGTCTCATCAATCATGATGTCGTCCGTGCTCTTGAAGGTGGACAGGGTCTCCTTTGAGGGCCTGCCACAGGCCCACTGCATGACATCCTGCCTGTTGTTGGCCTCGGCCAAAGGGCCTTGCACATACTTCTGCCAGTCAGGGCTGGCCTGAAGGGCAGTGCGGATGTCCGTCCTACGGCTGCTTGCTTCCAAAAGGCTGCAATGGCAGAGGAAAATGCTTAGAACGCTGGTCAAAGCACCCAAAGTTTCAGCAACAAATTTAAGTTCAGCAAAATCGGTGTGTATGTTTGCCGGACATGCTGGGTGGTGTCAGCGTCTGAGGTAGGCTTGCTTTGCTCATGTCCTTAAACCCCTGCACCAGTAAAGCTGGCTTGGTCAAGGTGATTTACGCTGTTGAGCCACTGGGCTGCTTGTGACGTGTGGAACCAACATCAGTGAGGATCTACGATGTAAGCCAAATGCCTGCTATGCTGCTGTCGTCATCAGACTGCATCAGCAGGACTGCCTTGGTTCAAGGCATGCTCTCAGACATGCCGTTGACTGCGTAGAAGACACACTGAAGTTGATGATGGGCTTTGCTTGCTGCTTTGCATGTGGCAAAACATGGCAGCCCCTTCAAGCAGTCAGCTGTTGCCAAAGTTGAAGTCAAACAAAACACTGGTTGTTCCTGCAACACAATCAAATGATGATGCATTTTGAGCTGACGGTCTCAGTCTTTCACACTCCAGCGTGGCTGCTCATGCACAGACAGTGACATCAGCTTACACGGATTTCATGACAGTGGGACCAATCTTGCAATGAGGCTGAGGCACTGGCAGTGAAGCCTGTCAGGCAGACCTACCCTAGAATCACCCACTGCAATCTACAGTCTCATGCTACATGACTGACAAGATGAAGAGCAGCAGGCAATCAGCGTTTCCAGTACAAAAAAATGACCAACACAACAAGTTTCACCACGTCTGAGCGCTGCAGACATAATCTGGCAACCTGAGCATTGCACAACTGCATCGCAAAAGCATTGAGCATGCTGTGTGTGCAGTGCTGATGCAGCAGTAAAGCTATTTTTAGTAAAGTTAACTTTCCTTGAATAACATTTGTTTGGGGCAAATCTGATCCAGGCATTAAGGGCATCACCTGTTGCCCAGAAGAACTAGATGGCCCAAGTAGCCGGCTCTGATGGGCTGCCTGTCAGAGGCCTTCTGGTCCCCTTCTCTTGGGGTGGGCTGCACCTTTTCAGGTGCCTGAGTAAGCCACCTCAACAGTTTGCATGTGTCAAAGAGATGCTCAACGATTGCAGGTGTGCCGCTGTCCAAGGCATGCAGGATGAGGCTGGTCACTTGCGTGTGGAGGAGGTTGTTGAAGGGAAACTGCAGAAGCAGCGAGAGAGCCTTCTGTGCAGCCCCCACTGAGATGATGCTCTCCTCGGCTTTTGAGTTGCCGAGTCTGAGCATAGCTGAGAGCAGCTCAACGAGCTTGAGTCTGAGTGAGCCCAGGGGCGGCTTCAGCATCCCAAAGGGTGTCTCTAGGACCTTGCCTGAGTCTGGCACATCCAGGCTGTCACTGATGTTGCTGATGTATGCTGATATGCTGTCTATGGTGACGTCTTTCAGGTGCCTGTCTGCTTCATTGTCTGCGGGTGGGGAGGTAGGGGGGGAGGGTACGCCTGCATCTCCTGGGGATGAGTATGTGTTGGGGAGGGCCTGTTTAGGTGACAACAGAGCAATGCAGACGTCCAAGGCCTGACAGGAGACCTGTGCATCGCTGGTGAAGGCGTACTCTGTCAGCTGCTCGAGAAAGGAGGAGTTTGACATGTTGCTCAGCAAAGGAGAAATCTGACTGCGGGCAATGGCAGCCAGCACAGCAGCAGCGTTCTTCTGAGCGTCTTTTGCATTGCCTGAGCGCATTTGATTGAGAATCTCCTGAGTGAGGTTTGTCTGTTTGAGCCAATTTAAGCTGTCTGATGTGGCATAGTTGCTGGAGAACTCTGCAGCTCCAACCACAAAGACCACGACCTCTGCCATGGATGTGGTCTCTAGATGATTGGCGAGGTGGCTTAGCGTCTGCTGATGGTTGTACAGATAATCCATCATGTCTTGATTCCTCTTGACCAACAGCACTTTGACCACTCTGGCAAAGTAGCCAGACAGAGTGATGTCGGGCAGCTTGTCTGTCCCCACAATGCTGAACAGCTTTGCCATGAGGTGTTCACTGCCAAATAGAGTGTTGAAGATGGCGTCCACTTCGCAGCAGAAGACCTCGCAGGCGGCAAACGGGAACTTGGACCAGCGTTTCTGTACTTCTGCTTCATCTAGGCCAGGGGGCAGAGGCGACTGCACTGTGAAGTAGGTGATCAGCTGCTCTATGCTGTCTGGCTGCAGCAGAAAGTTCAGCAGGCGCCCATTGAGGGCCTTGCACTCCTGCACAGGCAAGCATATGACATTGGTACCCCAGTCTCTGCAGGCATTTGAGCATCTGGCCCTTACAGGAGAGTATCACGCAAGCTGGGATGTACTGTGCTAGCTTTGTACTAGCACAGCAGATTTTTGATAGCAGGAGATGAAAGCTATTCACAGACTGCACGTTCACGGTGGGCAGTAGAAAAAAGAATTGGGCTTGCGCCAGATGATTGTGTGCCAGGTGAGGCATTCTGCGTGATGCAGGCATGAAGAGATGTTGCAGCTTGTTGGCTGATCTTGCTTTGTCACACCTGTATCAAATCCTCCTCATCAAGCAACTCTTCCAGAGTAAATTTCTGCTTGTCCAGAATGCCCTCCAAAGGACTGGCTTGAGAGTAGCTGGGCACACGCCAGAACATGCTGACCTACCTGTAACAAGCAACAGGTTTCTGAGCCAGATGTTTGCATGGCCCAAGCACTTCGGAAAGTAGGTTCACAGTCCAGATAGGTGCAGCAAGGAAGTTATGTCGGATCCTGATTACTGCAGGTGGGTGCTTTTGGATCAGAGAGAAAGTATGAACGTGATTACATGAGTGTGATGCGACATCACGTACCCTTGGCGCCTGCTTGCTGATTGACAGCTAGACTGTGATGAATGAAACAACAACGGACTTCTGTACCACGAGTGCCAGGTCAATTTATGCAGTATGGCTGAGACGCTGTATCAGCCGTGTTCGCGCGGCCTCATACGCCACTTTTTAATAGCTGCTCTGCGCTGCAATGCGATGGATAAGTTGATGGGACTTCCAGCGTCGGGTGCCCTGCCAACAGCTTTCTGATCGTAGTGTATTGCAAAGCAACGGTTGACCCATTTACGTTCCCAGTGCCCACATGTTTACTAAGTACCTCAGGTACTTCAGAAGGCAGCGCAGCAACGAATGACAAGTCTATCGGGCAAGTGTATACCAAGAACACATCATCAACATCAACATAAAACATGCAAACTCTGCCGCAAAAAGTCAGCCTTACATGCATGCAGCCTGACGTCCTCATAATGGTGAAGAATACCTATGTACGTATACGTGCATGATGCAGTTCATCGCAAGGTCAAGAGCTAAAATTCGTACATGCTAGTTTATACAGTGCTGGCGAAACTGCATTGACTGCCTGAGCATATGCTAGCATCTCATGCATCAACAATATGAACTCATGATTTGCACACATTATGTCGACACACAATGATAATAATTTGACGCTTTCCAGCTCATCATGAGCTAGGTACGTGCAGGGCAAGTTTTGTCTCTCCAGAGCAGCCTGTCTTGTGCATCCCTATAAGGCCTACAAATACCACAGTTTTGACAATCACGTAATGTAACATCATAGTTGCACAAATCAGTTAAAGTTGACGTCATGTAGTTTTGTTCATATTGAAGAACAACTCAATCACTGGCCTGCTTTGACCTGTTGACCAAGCATATTTTCGTCAGGCCTGTCTGCAAACGCTGTTGGCAGTGCCTGCTGAAGAATGCCCAAAAGTCTCGTTTGGTCTCTGGCATGTCCAGAATGGTCCTGCATGCAGTCAAGGCAAAACCCTGATTGATGAGCCCCATTCACAAGCATTGCTCTTGTGCTTCAGCTTGCAGTCTGTTTGTCAAAACATGCTACAAGTGAACGCTGCATCTGCATGCATGCCACATACAGCTCAAACAGCAGCTATACTGTGATGTGCAAGAGGCACAAATCCAGCTTGCAATGATGCCCACGACAGTGGCAGCAAACCACAGCAAAATCCTCTTGGCCATTATGTTTGCCCAAAGCTACAAATTCATGGAAGAGTCAAAGAACGAGTGCAAGCTGCTGCATCATTGTCTCATTGTAATGCTGTTGCATTTGAAAAGATAGACAAACCGTTGCTTGGCGTCTTGCTGCACATCCAGCACAATGAGCTGGAGCTGACTCAGCTGCAAAGCCTCTGTGTCTGCCAGCTTACACAGCCTGTTTGGTGTGCCAGCTGCAATACACAACGGGTGCTGCTGCAAGTACTGCTGCTGCTCTGCCACCTTGATGTGTTTTGCAAACAACTTGGCAATTCGGCAAGCCTGCAAGCATAGCCACATTAGCATTGTTGGCATTCACACAGTCGTGCACAGGTTGCAGTGCACTGCAGCAAGCCACATGCCATTGTTCTTGTGCCAGCCTTGTCAAGGCAGCTGCATAGCAACAAGCAGTTACGGCAGCTGACCGCGTGGCAACCCAAAGCACAAATAAAGAGCCAAAATCTGTCAGAGTCCTTCTGGTTGTGCTGACACAAGACAGGCAGCAGATAACCTCTCGCTCCTGTCCCTTATGTGACAGCTTATGCACAGAGTCAATAGTTTTGGACCTGCAGGGCCTCGCGGTCCCATCCTTATGGCACAACATCTACTGCTGTTGACCCACGTGCATAACACCGCACAGAAACCTGTCCAGGCCATGGGGTATTACCTTGTTGAAGGCGGGAAAACTTTTGATCATGGCAATAGCGCCAAGGGCAGCTGGTGAGACGAGTAAGCAACTGGGAAGTCCATTTGATCGTCCAGATGTGCTGCAGAAAGCCTGCTGCCAGTCAGGGACTGCAGCCTGCACTTGCTCCTCTAAGGACCCATGGCCTGAAAGCTGAACGATGGATTCACCTACAAGCAAAAGTGTTCACAGTGGTGTCAGGAATTTGCAACTATGCACATCGTCAGGAGTCACTGCAATGCATTGGCAGATGCACATCTCATGAGGCACTGGGTCGTGCTCATGGCATGCAAGGAGAATGCTTTGAGCGCCAGCTACACATCCACCCTGGCAAAGCAGCTTGACCCACATGTGCTACCTGTCAGTGCTTCTTGTTCAAGAAAGCTTTCGCCGACTGCATTCTTGTAGCTGTCCCACAGCCAGCGAGCTTGCTCCTCAGTACTGCTCTGCGCTACTTCAGCAGCTGCTGCTTGCGCATCTTGATACGCTGCATTGCCCTTTCTCCTTTTCTGAATGGCAAAGATCAATGTCAGCTGCACAGTAGGTCCACAGGCCAACAAGCAAGGCAGCCTACCTTCTTGCGAGGCTTTTGTGCTGCCTGAGCTGCAGCTAGCACTTGTGCTGAGTCGGGGAGCTCCGCCGCCTCTGTTTCTTCTTGGTCAGATTCGCCTTGGTCATACACCTCCACAGCTATTTGAGAAAAGTCGTCATCGTCCCCTCCAACTGCCAGCAACAATGCAAGTCACATCGGCTTGCAAACACTACTGTAAGTCGTTCTATGCTGGACTGCAATGATTTTAGTCTAACACCTGGCGGAGGAGCAGCGGACTGTTCTGTTGTTCCGGGCTGCTTCCTTTTCCTGGCCTTCTGGTTGCTTTTTACAGAGTGGATGTGGACCGTCATTGATGCAGAGCAAAGAGAAGACAAACGCTAACCAACAACAGCTTTCAGACGCTCATGAAGTAATGAAAGCAACGCAAAGTCTGGGCAAAGGTGTGGGCTTTCAAAGCAGGTACTAACGCACGCACGCACTGACATGTACGCCGTCATTTGTGACTCGGCGTGTGACAGCTTCTTCTTCGCCATGGTTGCAACATGGCTTTGCCTTCTCCTAGACTTAGCTTTCGGCGTGTTGACCTTTCCACATCAGCGACTCGTCTCATGCATGATCAATGACACAGAGAGCCTGCTGGCAGCTCGCAGCTTCCGCGTTTAGGAACTCGTTGCCAGACGTTCAGGCCCCCACTGGCATGATTTATGCTTCTTTAGTCCGACCTCTTTCCTCAGCAACACATATTCCAGGTGTTTCTTGGACGGCGTCGTCACTTGGTCAGCCTTGGCCCCGAGACCGGCTAGCACCGTTGGACTCGTCTAGAACCAGGAGCCTGATCACAGCAGCAACTCTTGCAGCCAAGTCTGCCAACAAGACAAGTGCAAAAAGTCGGCCGTCAGTAGCCACGCAGCACCCTCACTTCTCAACTGGCACACAGTCCGAAGCATCTGAGTCAGAATCAGAGCATAGGGCCGCAGATAGGGAAGCTTCAACAAGCACAAACCCACTCAAGGTCGACAGACGGTCTAGCCGCAAAGCAAAGGAAGTTCAGCCAAAAGACGGAGGCTCCACCACAGACCTTCGTTGTGTCCATGGAGTGGGGCCAAAGAACGAGCAGTTGCTGCTTAAAATAGGGTTGTCCAGCGTAGCCAGCCTGAAAGAGGTGTTCAAGATTGAGCATAAGAAAGATGCTGAGGCACTGAGGCAGTACCTACAGGTACATGTGCTGCTGATTAACACGCTTGGCTTTCTAGAGCCAGTTTCAGCATGATCATCTTGCAACTGTTGCATGTAGGCCACTGCCATTGTGGCAAGCAAAGACATTGCTTCTCATTCTCCTAACATGTAATTCATCAAATGATGCATCACCCCAATTGACCACAACTGCTGCTCTGCAGCCTCTGCAATTAGCCAGAGGCTTTAAGCCATTTATGCGCATGCAGGAGAAAGTTGGCATCCGAAGCCACCACTGTTCCGTCATCGCCACAGACATCAAGCAAAAGGTAGATGAAGAAGTGGCAGATGCAGAGGGGCCCAGCACAAGCTGCAAGTCTGGGCATGTCACTCTATGTGTCGAAGGCAACATCAGTGCTGGCAAGAGCACCTTCCTAAACTGGGTTGCTCAAGGTCATCCTGAGCTAGATGGCATGCTGGAGGTACCTGGAATGTGACAGGATGCCGTACTTGAACCTGTCCATTGGACAGCATGACAGTTGCAAGCAGCTGGTTTGCTGAATTGCATCCTTATTCGACTGCCTGAGCTGCATTTAAATCTGCTGAAACCCCTTCAGACATAATGCATGTACTGCACAGATTGCAAGCGGCAGGTACAGCATAGCTGCCAAGCTCTGGGTCTGATCCTTTTGTGCGGGTGTAGGTTGTGCCTGAGCCTGTTGACAAATGGCAGGACATTGGGGATGGGCATCACAATGTATTACAGGCCTTTTATGACAACCAAGAACGGTTTGCATACACCTTCCAAAACTATGTGTTTGTCACCAGAATGATGCAGGTATGGCACAAAGCATGCGTTCATTCAGACTGCTGTCGGCCGCGCCTTTTCATGCAGAGCTTTTGAAACATCAGGCCAGCCACCATCTGCGCAGCATTTGCTGTAAAATGTGTTTGAATGCAATTTGCCGTGCCAGCAGTGTATGCGCTGCTCAGCATTGTCCAGGATTCCAAGCAGAATTGTGTGCATGCTAGCTGTGTGAACCATGAAGCACATGGCTAAGACCCTACCTTTGCTACTGTTGCTGCAGGAGAGGGAAACGCAATTGGGTGCTCGACCCTTCAGATTGTTGGAACGCTCTGTCTTCAGTGATCGCATGGTGTTTGTGCGGGCAGTGCACGAGGCCAAGTGGATGTCAGACCTTGAGCTGAATATCTATGATTCATGGTAAGCTTTGGATGCAGCATCAGGGCCTGTGCTGTCTGATCTGGAGCACCCTGCTGGCGTGCAGCACATGATACTCATGATGTCTATCATGAGCTTATCAGCTGTGATTGCATGGAAACTGTTGGCTGCAGAGCTATGCCAGACTGTCCAACTCATTGCAGTGCTGCTTCTTTTCTTGGGCTTGCTTCTCTGGACATGCATATTTGTTTGTGCATACTCGGGGCATTCATGCCTGTCTTACTTATACAATGAAGATGCAGAGTGGTCTGTGGCACTTTGTCACTCTGCTTGCAGGTTTGAGCCCGTGGTTCAAGCATCACCAACCCTCATCCCAGATGGTTTTATCTACCTGAGAGCCACACCAAACATCTGCATGAACCGCTTGAAGCGCAGACACAGGGCTGAGGAGGGTGGCGTCACTCTCAACTATCTTGAAGGCCTGCATCAGAAGCATGAAGACTGGCTCAGCTATGCATCACATCACCCTGCTATCACCCACGCTTCGCCTGATGCACTACTGAAGGCAGCCGGGCACCTGAAGCTGCATGCTGTCCCAGAGCCTAGATCAATCCAGGGCAAGGTAGACTCTTTTGACATGAGCAGGGAACAGCTGTTGCCATGCTATTGCCATGGCTCTCATGTCCTAGCTTCTGCTTGCAGATGTTTGCTCGTACTGTACGCTGCCAGGCAGCAGTCACACCTCAGATGGTTTTGATGTGTGAGCAACGCACTAGTATGCAAGCCTTGCGTATTGGCACTGCAGGATCCCAGACCCTGAATGCTTGCGTGAGAGCCGCTGCACACCAAGTCTGTTGAATATGCACATACAGAGTGATACCTTTTGCCTCTCAACATGTGCTGAATGACATGGTACACTGCCAAGGTGTAGATGCCGTCACAAGCACGATCTAATGGTGAATGCAGGTGGTATACCTGAACAGCTCATTGTCACCTGGTATGCCCAATTTCATTGATGGTGTCCCTGCTCTGGTGTTGGACTATGACAAGGAGATTGACATGGAAAATGACCATGAAGCCCAAAACGAGTATGCCACACAGGTCAAGGCATACTTTGAATTTGTCAAGGAAGTGCGACAAAGGAAGGAAGGGTGAGTGTTTGAAGCAACCTGTAATGCACCTATGATGCAAGGCTTGGCTTATGCTGCTGTGCATGCACATGGCAGGTACAACTACCAGTGCTGTACCAGCACCGTAGTGCAGTCATGGCTACCAATGGAGTGTCACTGTGCTGCTTTTATGTATGCACAAAAGATGCGTGTCAAGTAGGTGATCGCCTGCATGTGAATATACTAATACTGCTCCGTGCCGCTGCATACTTTGATGCACTGTTTGTGTCTTTGAGATGTCATGTGCAGCAGCTACTTGCTGGCAAGTTTAAGACGGGGGACTGGTGCATGCAGGGACTTGCGAATAGCAGCCATCACTGGAGGACAGGTAGGGGCCAACCTGATGCAAGCTTCTCACGAGCAGGTCAACAAAATGCAACAGGCTTTGCGGAGTTCTGGTGGACCAGAATTGACGTCTGTTCAGTTGCATAGCATGCGCACAAGGCTCATGGAGGATCTGCAGCGCAAAGCACAAGAAGTTGGGCAGCCTGCTTTTGCGGGACATTACTAAGAATGCACTAACAAGCTGGAAGTGTGCAATACATGAGAACCTCAACTCGTGATACCCTGCAGCACATGTCACTGCATGTTCACTCCTGTCCTGCTTGTTGTGCAGCTTCATAATCAGGTTTGCTGTTGTTTGGTCCATGTTGCCCTATTAGGCTTGATGTACATTATATAGATAAGTATAGAGACAGGCTGTGGGTAAGCCGTGGCATTTGTTAGAAGTTGGTCATCATGTCATCAACTGACAGTGCAGGCAGGCTGTACAGGATTAGGCTGTATAGGTATATGAGGAATAAACTGCAACACGACTCCATGCTCCAACTTCACTGGGTCGCTGTTGCTCTGAATGTATCATATGATTTTATTGAGTGTCGTGACAAGATACGGTCTATCATCATATGACAGTGTTCACCTCAGCTGTTGAGCTTCATCTGCACTCCAGGACCTCCTACATTTCCAGGGTCAGCTATCTATCAGTTTGCAACTGTCTTTGTGACCAAGCATCCCACACCTTCCTAGCAAGACGCTCCACTGAAATGTCTGCATCCCCACTGCAGCTGTGATGGGATATATGCCATGCCATTTGCAATGTCATTATGTGGCCCTATAATTACATGCAGGACTGCAAAAGCTTTCGGCCGTGAGCTCTAAAGTCTACTGCACCAGCAGCAGGACGCTGCCTATGACGCAGCTACGACCCTGGAACAGGAAGCTGCAGGCACATAAAACTTGTGCCTCATTTTGTGTGTCATGCACAAAATCAACAGAGAGCAGAGGTAATATCTGCTGCACTCTGTCAGTGGTACCCGTGTTTACAACCCACGAAAGCAAGTAGCTAACAGCAGCATACTACATCAAAAGCACTGCAACAGCCAGCGCAGCATTTGATCATACTAAAATATACAATGCTGATTGTACACACATCAGGAATGTATGCTCAAAAATCCATGGACAAGACAGTTCATATAATCGGTATTGTTTCCGCATACATTCACTACCTTAGCAAGCACGCTGTATCACAGATAACACATTAGGAGAGTAGCCTCAAGGCAAGCAGCAAATTTGCTGTAAAGCAACTGAAAAAACGGTCATTGTTGTCAGACAGGGCACAAAAGGGTTGATCTCCCATGCACACAGGCAATGTTCCAGTCAAAGCAATATGGTCTCTTCAAGCAGAAAAAAAACAAGCACATGTTGTACAGCAATATTTGTGGTTCATACGAGTGCATCATAGCTGTGTTTGCCTGCCTGCCAATTACAACCCTGAGCAGTTGTGCTCAAAGCCACAACCAGTATTAGTAGTATCCAGTGAACCCTTTCCAATAGTTCACGTCAATTTTGATCTCGTGCTGGCCGCCTGTGAACTCGAACCTGGCATCAACAAACTTTGGGGGGCCCATCCAGCCTTGAGCATTGTTGGAAGCGCCAGACCCCTCGATTGGTATTCCCAGAAAATTAGTGTCCAGCTTTCCGTTGTCGTTTTCGTCGTGGAAAACAGCAATGGCGTAAAAGCCCTTCTTAAGATCTGTGAAACGACAAGTGGCCTTCATGTCTGTGATTGGGACCATCGTCTGCTTAGCCGCTTCTGTGCCAGGGAATGTTGCTGCATGCTCCGGGGTAAACAGCGCACAGGCGACTTTGCCATCATTGCTGTGAAGCTCTCCTACCTCGACAATAATCTCGCCGGCAGGCGTCATCCAACAGCGCCTGCCTAATGTATGCCGCGGTCTTCACCAACAAGCGTTGTGAGCGCTCCCAGGAGCGTTTTACTAATGCATCGTCGAGCGTTTCGGATTCTGCTTTTGGCTAAAAAACTGGCTTGATTAGGGCTGTTATTAGGGTTGTTAAATACCTGACTTTTGGGCCCTCGATACCTGTATATACGTGTATTTATACGGATACGCGTACATATCGAGTAAATACACATGATGATTGACAATTTTAAAAATGGGCTAAATGAGCAAATACACTGTATACAGAGCAAATACATGGTATATGGACAATGTACTAAAATGCATGTATCTCCACGTGTACTTGGTCAAATTACATGAAAAGTTCGCTAATTGATAGCTGTTGACCTGCTGCAGCTTGTTCCCTGTTCATTGTAGCATTGCACGCCACAAAGGGCAGCAATGTCAGCACCATATTCAATTGCATGCCTAAATCAGACATGAAATGCTTCCTGTACAGATCCTACATATATTTCTATGTGTCTGGAGCATCTGAAACAAGGACGCAGTCAGCAAGAGCTGAACCAAAAGATACTTCATTCACACTGGTGCATAGCAGCTCCAGCTCCTTCTCCTCCACGCTCCTCAAATCCTTCCGCTCCTCAAATCCTTGATCAGCAGACTAAGGCCATGTGCCTGCATCTCAGCACTCAGTATCAGGATCCAGGCAAAAGTTGCATAAACTGAATCATAAAGCTGTGCCAATAGCAAGGGCAATATTGACCTGACAAACCAGGTTGACCATCCAGTGAAATTCAGCCTCCAGCATGTGGAAAGCCTTCTGAACAGCTGCTTCCCTGTCAGTAATGCAGCCAAGCACCTTATTTGCTGCACCGAGCCTTTCACCTAGAGCAATGACTTGCTAGAAACTCCAGGTGATCCATGCTAGCACCCCCAGTGTTGGTGACACCTAAGAAGCTGGTGCCACCATCAGGGAAGTTGGCAATGAAGTTGAGAAGCTTCTGGCCATTGTTGACATTCTTCCTTTTCCATCCATCAGTGCCAAGCTGAACGCCAATAGATTGCTCATGCAGACGCTTTGTGACATCTTGTACAGCACTGTCATACTTTTTGTTCAGCGTTGTTGATATCAAGGTCTGCAGAGCACAAAGATTGTTGTTATCAAAGCAACAAAATGCAGATAGGGTCCCTCTGCAAGGCTGCGCTGACCTCAGTTGCTATGTCTGCATCACCTCTGACTTTAGGGCAGCCACCTTTCATCAAGTGAGTACTAGCCATTCTGCTGGGGTTGCTAGAGGAAAGAAAAGCTTCACAGAATTGGCACTGCAGTGCCACATTCCAAGCCTTTTCTGGATCACTTGGGTCTGTCTGAAGTATGACAGTAAGATACTGCCACCAATCTGCAGGTTTGCCTTTGCCTTTGCCCTTGCCAGCAGCCTTCTTGCGTTCCAACAAGACTTCAAAATACTTTTTCCACTCTGCACTTGTCTTTTTGTCAGTGCTAGATGTTTGAGACGAAGAAGCAACACTGGGTTGCAAATGTGGTGCTGATGTTGCCATGATGTTGCAGCATACAACCAACAGCTTGCGCGCGCACACACGGCTAAGATCATGCAAAAGATCGTTTCCCGCTTGCAACACGCCTACCGTATACGCCAGCTGTGTACGCCCAGATTTTGGCGTATATACAGGGCAAACTTGGCGTGGACACGTACATACGCCGGTATATACGCGTATACGTACATTATACGGATCCGTAGCTAACAACCCTAGCTGTTATGTACATTTTTTTTGTGATTCTTGATACGGATACGCACGTATATACGGGCGTACACGTATATGGGGGGTGAAATGCGTACTTTGGGCCTGAGGCCAGATTTCGGCAACATGAGCTTATACAGCTTATACAAGCGTATACAACAGCGTGTACAGGGTACATATATGTACCCTGTACATATATGTACAGTTGCTATATAGTTGCTATATACAGTTGCTATATATGTACACTTGCTATTTACAGCAGCTGTAATGCATCAAACTGCAAGATACGCACGTTCGCACGGCAATTACCGGTAATGTTTAACCCGATCGGCAACTGCGGTAA
>JAABUP010001048.1_pt1 | contig 59089 bp, 76 predicted proteins | sample 5559201 | NCBI WGS metagenome assembly JAABUP01 (sample SAMN10711887, study PRJNA513373) | rock metagenome | isolation source: Antarctica rocks | place: Antarctica | reverse complement strand
AAGCAGCTCTCACAAAACCCTCACAGCACTCTCACAAACCCCTCACAGCACTCTCACAAACCCCTCACAGCACTCTCACAAACCCCTCACAGCACTCTCACAAACCCCTCACAGCACTCTCACAAAACCCTCACAGCACTATCACAGCGCCTCACAGCAGCTCAGTATGCACTTTGTTGCGCACATGGCGGTTGAGTGTTGTGGCAACATCAGGATCAGTCAGGACTTAGCTGTGCAGCAATCATGCTTGTTCCTGGTTTAGTATCTTCCAGTCTGGAGTGTGGAGCTAGTTGTGACCCACCACGTGTCCTGGGTTGAAAGGACAAGGGAAATGATCAGCTTGCCTGCTTCAAACTGACTGACAGATACTCACGCCTGAGCTGAGCAATGCGTGCATCCCATTCCACCAGAGTCTGGGTAGTACAGATAGTATCATGGGAGCTGCACAGGCTGCTGTATAGGTCCAAGCCCATGGTGCCTGCACACATTCTGCTTCTGAGACACGGACTGATCCATGAAAATCGCCAATGTTTTGTCACGCACATGCAAGCAACCTGCTTCATGCACTGCTTGTCTGCAGATAGCATTGCTGCAGCGGAAGGACGCAGAGGCTGCCAAAGCCATGGATCAGTTGAGTGAGGAAACAAGTGCAGCCAAAGCCGCCCTCATGCATGCATTGCAGGCTAGCAGTGAGTCTGTCCCCATATCAGCATGTGCCTTGTGTTCTTCACTCTTTGTTTGCTGTGCTTCCAAGCTATCAGGCTTTGTGAGCAGACCACGGCCTTTGAGTCTTGCCAATCTCAGTTTGTTGTACTTTCAGGCTTTATATGCAGAACACTGCCTTTGGCTCTTGCAGTGCTATGACTGGTGAATGGATTGCTTTGCTGGGTGACATATGTTGACTCAATAGGGGGAGGAAGCAAGGACCACCCCAAAAAAGGGGGAACTTGGGGAAAAAATTCGTTTGTTGTTGCAGGCAGCAAGCAGCAGCTGGCTTTCCTGCAGCAGCAGGTGACTGCAGACAAGTCCTTGTCAAATTTGGCTGCTGATTTTGCCGGCGCTCACACCACTTTGCAGGTCGGTTACTCCAGGGTCAAGTTGCCTCTGAATTCTATCACATGCTGCAAGGTTTGATGACCGCGTTTGCTGCTGGCATTATGTCAGCAGTAGACACTTGTCATGCATTCAGTGCACTACACGGACATGGCCCATGACATTGGCAAATCAGCCTGCTTCCAGAATGTGCTGACGCATGCATGACTACCAGTGTGTCAGTCTGCGTCCAAGAGATTATTCATGGGTTCAAATGCTGAACATCAGTAAGCTGACAAGGCAGAGCGCCGGCATCACAAGGCGCCTTGGGGAACACACAGACATCAGCAAACAAAATGCGTACAGCTGCCATTTTCAGCTAGGTTTATCCTCCCATGGGCATCGTCACACATACAGCAGCAGCAGTGTGAGATTGTGCAGAAATGCTGTGATAGCGTGGCATCAGCTCGTCAGGGATATCATATCAGCAATGCAAACAACGATGACATTTGTGACGTGGGCTCAGCAAACAGGCGTCAGGTGCATGCCACACCAACACGCTACTTCTTGGGTTTGGCCTGCTGGAGAAACCAGAAACTGAGCATTGATTGCAGCTGCCCTCATAGCTCTGTGCAGATTGTCTGGTCAAAGCTTCGCAAAGATGTCCTCTGCACAATCACCCGATAAACTTGTCTTCAGCCAATCTATAGGTCACAGTTAGAGACAATTCATGGTATCAGCATTCTGGTTGTCCTTACCACGCAGTGTCTGCCTTGGCTTGGTCGACGACACAACTCCCTGATAGGCGCAGGCCAAGACTTTGGACAAAGCAACACAAAAAAATGTTCTCCCCATAATCACCTGGTGATCTTGAAAGCAGCCAACCTGACTGTCACAGCCGTGACTGTTTCATGGCAGCAGAATTTTTCATTTGCATTGTCAGCCTTGGTGTGGTCAATGATACAAGAGCTGGTGGAACGTAGGCCAAGACTTTGGACAAGGCAACACAGAAAGTCTCCTCTGCATAATTGCATAGTGTCAGAAGCCTGGTGTGCACTGTCAGTGCTTGGCTTGATCAATGATACAAGAGCTGGTGGAATGTAGGCAAGGTATTTGCAAGAGGCAGCGCAGAGGCGAGCCCTGCACAACCAGTTGGTGGATCTGAAGGGAGCCATCAGGGTGTTCTGTCGAGTGAGGCCGCTGCTGGCAAGAGAGCAGGCTGCCAAACTGGAAGCTGCAACCAGATGTCATTCCCTCGACAACACCATCACGGTCATTGGTAACAGGTATGCTGCAGCTGAACAGCTGTGTGGCACTTTCATCAGCTGCAACCTGCTTGATATAACACCATCACAGTCATTGGTAACAGGTATGTTGCTGCTGAAAAGCTGTGTGACACTGCAACCAGCTGCAACCTGCTGAATAATGTCAGCACAGTCATCCAGTGAGAAAAGAAAAGAAAAGAAAAGACTATGCCTTTCGGCGGCAATTCGTTGAGATGCCCAGTATTATACCGGGCTGCCCAGGAGGCACCAGTGACAGGTATGCTAAAGCTGTGACAGCACCTGCCAGCTGCAACCTGCTGAGCAACAATGTCTCTGGCACAGGTAACAGATACGCCTTGCTGCAAAGTTGTAAGACAGTGTCTTGTGACTCAGCTGTCAACTGCAACCTGCTCAGCAACTCTGTCACAGGTAACAGATACCCATAGCTGCAAAGCTGTATGCCAGCATGCTGTGATCAGTCATCAGCTGCAGGCCTGCTCGGCAACATTACCATTGTCATTGGGCAACAGATGTCTTGCAGCGGGGTTTAAGCTCAATAGGGCAGAAGTGTTACAGTCGCCTCAAGTCGCTCATCAACAATGTTTCAGCAACATGCATCAGATGTGCAGTCACATTGTTGCAGTGTTGGCACTGAGGCTACAGATCAGCTCTGGAGCAACTTCTTGCTTGTTGGCACTTGTGAGAGTCCTGCAGTCTGCAGTTGTGCCGTACACTGCTGGCATGTGCACTTCAACTTTTGACATAATCTAAACTGCTCTCTGCATTCCTTTTGTGCAGTAGCCGAGGTCCTGCAGCACTTCCAGCCGCCTGTAAGGCATATGGCCTTGGCAGCACAGCAACAGCCGACAGCTTGTAACAAAGTGGAAGTCTACTCTAACAGCCTCCTGTCCTTTTGCAGTGCAACAGGCGTGGCAGCAGTGCATTGGCGGATGATAATAATAGTAGCAATGATAATGGTAATGGTAATGGTAATGGTAATGGTAATGGTAATGATAATGATAATTCACAGGCGTTCCAGCAGAGAAGAACAGACACATCCACAGCATTGCTACTGCCACCAAGGTGCCACTAAGGTGCTGTAGCAGCTTCCTGACATCAGCCTTTTGGTACGTAGGACAGGACGTGGCAGCAGCACATCAGCAAAGACGAAGAGCAGCACCTTCAGCTATGACGCTGTGTATGAGCCCGGCAGCAGTCAGGAAGCTGTCTTCAGTGATGTGGAGCCTGTAGTGACCAGCGTCATGGATGGTTACAATGTCTGCATCTTTGCCTATGGCCAGACAGGTGACGACCACCCATCTTCCTCAAAGCGCTGACCGTGTTTGAAGGACGGTAGCTGCCTCTTGTGTCTTGATGCAGCGACCATCCTCAAGTAAAAGTATCTGCTTGCCATGTGTCACAAAAGCTTGTGTTTAAGCACTGACCGTTGTCAAAGGAAAGTACCCATTTCCCTTGTTTATCAAAACATAGGCCATCCTGCAAGGAATTGCATCGGCTCCCCATATGTCTCAATGCAATGGACATCCTCGAGGACTGTAGCGGTCATGCTGTGGGCACACTGTGCCACATGATTGGTGTAGAGCCTGCAAGTCGGACCCTATCATAACTCCAACAAGCTGGTGCAAAGAAAGTGATGCCAAGTCAGACATGGCACCTGCCTGAATATCTGTGTGTAACTTTGCCAGTAATCAGACTTCACATTGATCTTGCAGTTGGGAGGAGCGCTGCTGAGCCAGGGATGGGACAGGAGGTCAGAGGAAGTTTTTGGCAGGAATTCACATTGAAAGCTTAAGAACTGCATCATGCAACAACTGTGGCATTGGGCTGCCTGTTGTCTGCAGAAGAGACAGATGAATTGGCTTTTATGTTTATGTTTATGTTAAGATTTTGATGCGCAGGGTCTGGCAAGACGTACACCATGGAGGGTCCCCCAGGGGACAGGGGGGTCAACTATCGCACCCTCCAACAGCTGTTCAACACTGTGGAAGCACGGCGTGATGAAACCAGTTTCACCATCTCTGTCAGCCTGCTGGAGGTACTCCACTCGTGCTGTACTTGCAAAGCTGAGTCTGAACACTACCCAAATGTCTGCTCGTTCACACATTTCAACTCTGGTAGGCAACACGCCTGTTCACACTGGCGTGACTATTAGCCAGCAACTCTTGCAAAGGGACTCCACAACAGCTTGAATAGCATTATTATACAACAGCAGGAGAGGTCTGTCTGCAAATGTGCACACGCGCTTTAGTGTGGTGTAGTGCATACACAAAGCTGTGGAAGCTCTTGCTTTGCAGCCATCACATGCTGATCATGTGAGTGCAAGACATGAGAGTGTGGTGAGGTGCATGCAGGTGTACATGGACAGCATCAATGACCTGCTGTGGGAGGAGCAGGAGTCAGGGGTGCAGGGGTCAGGGGGGGCTCGCCCCAAGCTGGAAGTGCGTATCGGAGCCTTCGGCTCCCATCTGCCAGGCCTTGTTGAGAAGCAGGTCTGCCTCACTGCTTTCCTGACAAGCCCTTCTGGATGCTGTTAATTTTTCAGCTTCCTGTTTTGGTATTTCTGAACTTTTAGTATTTTCAAATTGCAATATTTTTATATATAAAATTTTCCAATTTTGATAATTTTGTCAATCCATTGCCTTGCTGACATATTTTCAGGATGGCAGCTGTCTGGTCAAACCCTGCATGCTTTCTTGGCGTCGCTCCCAACCTGGACTTGTCTGTTGCATTGCCTGTTCAATAATTCAGTCACCAGAGGCCGAAGTTTTGGAGCTTAGTTGCTGTTGTTTCAGCCATGAGATGCTGATTTGACATCACCTCTGGATGAGGCAGTCACCAATGCTTGCGTATTCACACTGTGAAGGCTTGTGTTTTGCTGTTTCCTATGCAAAGTGTGGAGAAGCAGGAATGGGCTTGCAGCCACATAGCATATGCCAGCACAAGCTGCTCTGTTGCTACCAGAACTACCGAATGTCCTTGCTGTTAGTACTTTTTGTCACTGAAGTAGTAGCTGTTGTTGCTGTTGTCGTTGTTGTTGCTGCTGTTGTTGCGGTAGCTGCTTAAAACCTGTTATCATACAGGTGAGCAGTGTAGAGGAGGCATGGCAGAGTCTGGAAGTGGGGGCACAGTCCCGGCACAGCGCAGAGACCAAGATGAATGAGCGCAGCAGCCGCAGCCACTGCATGCTGTGCGTCAAGGTCAGAGGCCAGAGCAAGCTCACAGGTGGGGATTCCCTCACTCTCGCTTGCATGCATCATCAGTTTCTGACCTTCAATGGCAGCATCAATCTGTGACCTTCGATGGCAGCATCAACCTGTGACCTTCAATGACATCTGAAGAAAGGAACGGGGGGAGAAGACTCTACCTTGCAAGGCATCATGACAGGAAGGGGCTGAGCACTTGGTCCAGGGGTTCAAATTACTGATGTTCAATGGCATCTGCATGATCGCCAAAGAACATGCACAGCACCATTTTCTGGCATGTGCCCTCTCCAAACTGACAGCATTGGAACCCCAGGGACTGGCACAGACTCACAAAGCTACAACACACTGACTGTGCACTCCTCCTATTCGGGTGTCTGCAGTGTGTGTGTGCATACGTGCAGGGGATGTGTGGCGGTCCAAGCTATGGCTGGTGGATCTGGCGGGGAGTGAGAGGGTGGGTAAGACTGAGGCCCAGGGGGAGCGTCTCAGGGAAGCCCAGTTCATCAACAAGAGCCTGAGTGCTCTCGGGGACTGTATCCATGCGCTGGCCACGCGCTCTGCCCATGTGCCCTTCCGCAACTCCAAGCTCACATACATCCTCCAGGTCACTTGCTCTGTCCGTCTACCGCATAGCATAGCCTGTCTGTGGATGCATTTGTTTGTGTCTGTCTGTGCGTGTGTGTCTGTGTCTCTGTGTGTGTGCGCATGTGTGTGTGTGTGCGTGTGTGTGTGTGTGTGTGTGTGTGTGTTTGTCATCAGTAGATGATGCTGACTGCCCTCATGTGTTCAAACATTGGATTGTGTCACATCTCCTTTCGTGACCCCAGACAAATGCAAAAGTTCCTAGGAGTGTCTGCCTGCCTGCCTGTCTGTCTGCCCATCTGTCTGTATTCTGGAGTGATGGTCAAGCTTCACCGAGTCACTCACAGCAGCTTCACACTGACTCCTGCTGAGCTCCCCACTGTTCTCAACAGCCGCATCTCTCTCTTCTACTTGGCTCTCCTTGTCTCAATGTGACCCTGAAAGACAAGACTTGTCCCACACATACTTAGCTCATCGGGAGCTGCAAAGCAATTTTATTATTATTGTTAGTAATGTCAATGTTGCCCTGCTTTGCAGGACTCCTTGTCAGGTGACAGCAAGACATTGATGCTGGTGAATGTGAACCCCACTGAGAGTGATGCTGGGGAGACAGCCTGCTCCCTGGGGTTTGCCTCCAGGGTGCGGGGGGTGGAGCTGGGCCCTGCCAAGAAGCACATTGAGGCTGGAGCAGAGGTGCAGGAGCTCAAGGGTCAACTAGATGCTTTGCGACAACAGGTGATTGGATTGCAGAAACGACACAAACAACACCACAAACGGCAACTTCATCACGAAATCAACGAAATGTGCGCTGTTTGGTCTTGTCCTTTCCTTAGTTTGTTGGGAACAGGCAGCTTTGCCACAGAGCGTTTCGTTGCCTGACATCAAGTCTTTAGGGCAGGTCCAGAACAGACGTCTTCTCACTCTCGTTGCCAAGAGGGTGATCTGGTGTAAGCCACATGCCATCAGGGATTGTGTTGTGTATTACTGGTGCAGACATCTCAGCCCGTGGTTATGGCAGGCCTTGTTGCAGCCAGTATGTTCACAAAACTGTTCAACCACTTGCATGTTCACGCTGTCAGGAACACCAGGCAACAGACAGCTGATGAGCTAAGGGTCACAGAGGGTGCAGGTCTTTTCTGCCATTCATGCTGTCCTCTCATGTCAAGTACTCCTTCCTTGTGCAAAAGAAAGCTGGTTGGAGGGGTCAGGTCACGGACCAACAGACAGACCCAGTGCTTCAGGTACAGCTATACTGTCTTCCACGCCACACCACATCACATCCATCGTCAGTCGCAGTTGCATGCTGTTGCAGATGCATGCAGTCGAGGATGACAGGCGGCGGCTGGCAGACAAGGTGAGTGCCACAGAGGCAGCAGGCTACAGCTTCATGGCTGACAAGTTGGCACAGCTGGAAGCACAGCTGGCAGCCAAAGATGCCCAGCTGCAGACTGAGAGAGCATGGGCAGCCGGGTGAGCCAAGGACTGACTGAATGCTGCGTCAGTGTGAAGCATGCACTCAATCAATCGTCTCTTAGTTGAACATGTGTGTCTTTTCTTTAGAGTCAGGGATGCATGATGCATCAGTGTGAAGCATGCACTCAATCAATCGCCTTAGTTGAACATGTGTGTCTTTGCTTTAGATTCAGGCTTGGACAGTCTTGAGTTGCTGCCTGTGTTTGGGGTCATCTGCAGGAAGGACTGTTGCAGCATGGAGCATCTGCACACGGCAATGCCAGCACTGAGTTGCAGCATGCACAGCAATCACCTTGAGAAGCTGTGCATGTTGACTAGGCCAACCCCTTGGGCTGGACATAGCTCAAAACAAGTTTCTTCTGAATGGTGCATGGTCAGTCCTGTGTCCTTCATGTGTGATTGAATCTCACTGTAGCCAAATCAGAATTAAAAGCCAATGCAGGTTGGACAGCAGATTCACAGCTGAGGTGTCAGAGGCCAACAGGGGGGTGGGTCTGGCTTCCCCTGAGGCTATGCCACCCCCACCCCCTCCCCCATCACACCGCTCCCTGGGGGTGCCAAGGACCATCAGCAAGGCCCTCTCGTTGGCAGGCTTTGCTGGCCCCTGCAGGTCTGCCTTTCTCCTGCCTTTTGGGCCCCATAGACATCTGCCTTTCGTGGCCTATGCCAAACTTTCAGAACCAGCCCATTGTTTTCTCTCACAAGCTTTTATCATTGTGCTGCAGGCCCCAATCCTGACCAACAGCATCAATGCTGTAGCATGCTGTCATCAACACATATGTTGGGCACCTTTGTTGCACCTCTGTTGCTCTTTTCAATCCCAAAACGCCTATTTCAATTCAGAAACATCATCCCTACGCTGGAAATTTAAACTCAGAAACGTCTGGGGACAGTGAAAATGCGTTTCTACATTGTGGAGATGTTTTAGGACTTACAAAACATGCTTCGCAGCTGGTTTGACAGCTTTCGGGCAGCGTCGGCGTCCACTAATGCCTTTCTGTGGTGCAGACCAGTAGCATCAGCTCACTCTAGGCTTGAAGCCGATGACAGTTCGGTGTCATTGGCATCCTCACGCTCAGGCCTGGGCCGGCCAGCAGGCTTGTTCCACACGGCCCTGAAGCATAAGACAGCTGCTGGGGCTGGCCCTGGGGCCTTCTGCAGCACGCCCCCTTCAGCCAGCAAGAAGGGGTCTTGGAGCATGACCAACACAGGGCGGGCCTCACCAGGCCCTACCCCAAAGCCCAAGGTACACCCCTCAAAACCTGTCCTACTTGATTGTGTGCCATGTCCAACAAAAAAACCCTGTTTGCTGATGCACATGGGCTGTGCTGAAATGCAGACAGCCCCATTGCTTTGGAGGTTGTGTGGCTGATGCATCAGCAAGCTATGATGTGCTGCTAAAATTTCAATCTGGGCAGAAAAGCTCTCCCTCCTTCCCCCGCAAACCCCCACCCCCGCCCCGCCCTGTATTCATTCATTCATTCATTCATTCATTCATTCATTCATTGTTCATTAGATTTTAAGGGGAGCGGGCCTGCCTCCCTTCTTCCTTTTCTTCATGCATCCTTGAACAGCAGATCCTTATTGCGACAGCATGCCTTGGACCTTGCAGGTAACTGAGCCTGGGACCAGTTTCAGGGCCACCACTGCTGCTCGCGTGGCACCTTCACCAGCCTTCAAGCGCATGTTGCCTACCGCCGCTGCCAGCACTCCCCTCAAAACTGCTGCTCTGCGCACCAGCATGGCAGCCTTCTCAGGTCAGTTGCAGTCCTCACACAGACAGACAGACAGGCGGTCTTTTACTCGTATGGACTTGCATGAGTACATGTTGTCAGTGCGAGCATGATGTGTGGCAGGCCTACATGGATTTCCTGCATGGGTGGCAAAGGCCAGAAGTGTCATGAGCAGTCTCTTAACAATTCTGTGATGCTGCTGCTGCTGCTGCTGCAAGAATGGCAGTGTCAGCACCAAAGGGTGTTGAACTCCGACATTCTAATTACATGTTCTGCATTCAGATGCCCCTATATGCTCTGCTCTGCGTGTCTCACAGCTTTGCTTGGCCTGCATGCTGCTCATAGAGTGTAGTCTCCTGTTGCCCACATGGACTATACATTCTGCAGCCTGCTTGAACTTTTACACGTACCCAGCCCTGATCTCTGTCAATGTCGTTGATGTGCAAGCAGAGTCAGGCTCAAATTGCCACTTTGACAACTATGGGGAACATGTGTGCATGACTGTAGGTGTAGCCAACAGCAGCCTGAGGGGATCTGCCTCAGCATCCCACCCACAACAGCCCACCACAGCAACTGCTGCAGTCCATTCTTCAGGCCTCTCCGGCAGATTTGCTGCCACCAACATCACAGCTGCCAGCACATCACATGTCAACTCCTCTCTGACTGATGCTGTCACTCAGCAACTGGTTGGCCCCAACATCCAGCTCACCAAGCAGCCAATGCTGGGCCCAGCTGCTGGGCAGCGTCTGCATGATTCAGCTGAGACTCATTCACGATCAGCTGGAATGCATGCTGCTGACAACACCAATAGTGTGTCCAGTCAGCGTGGTCAGCCTGGAGCTGGTTTGGCTTCAGCTGATGTTACAGCTGCTGAAAACGGGCGTGTTGTGCCTGATCAGGCAACAGACAGAAGCTCAGACTGTGCGTCTGAGGCAACAGCAGCCACAGAGGCCTTGTTGGCAGACACGCACAGAAGCACAGACTTTGGCAGGCTTGGGTGCACTCACACACAACAGATGGGCAATTCTGCAGTCAGAGCAGCGTTGCGGCCTGCTAGTCCACCGTTCCTGTTTGAGGCAGCTGCAGAAGAGGATTCTCTGGTTGACTTTGGCGGCAAAGCTGATCCACCAGATGCAGCTCAGTCCAGAAAGGTTGATCTCGTTGCAAGAGATCCTGTTGGAGCAAATCTAGTAGCAGGCAACCAGGCAGATGTTCATTCCCAAGGTTCTGATGCTGCGCCTTCAGCAGGGCTGCATCAGCAGCAGACAGCACCAACGCAGACATGTGCAGTGTCAACCTCGGCACGATCTCAAGCCTTGCCCGGTGCTTCTCAGTCGTCATGGCAGACGCACAGACCACTGCCGTCAACAAGTGCTGCTGCAGAGCCTGTCGCCTCGTTTCAACAGACCTCAGAGTCAGGTTCGCATAGACCGGCAAGCCAAGGCATACAGCATATTGCTCAGGGTAGGCATGTGTCCGAGGCTCAGCCTATGGGAAGAATGGCTGAGGCAGCAGGGTCAGGTGATGAGGATTTGCACAGTGAGACTGGCAATGGTGCGGTTGTTGGTAGTAAGGAGAATGTGCCTGGGGGCATGGCTAGGGCAGTGAGGGGGCCAAGGGAGGGTCAGGGTAGGGCAGGCAGGCAGACAGCAGCCAGGCCGCCTAAACCAATCACAAGCTCCAAGGTCGGCCATTCTGCTTCCTTCACCTTCTTTTGTGATTCAATCTCTTCACCATCTCACACATGATCATTACTGATGAGTGATTGCCAAGCTGCCAAGACCATCTGCACGTGCTCAGGATATGCACATGGTGCACATCTTTTCAATGCAGAAGAAGGTGCACTCATTCCACCTTCCAGGTGATTGTCTTGTTCGACTTCACCAATGGGCAACTCAAGCTATAGCTGAAAGTTTCAATTCTTGGGTGTCTGCAGGCAGAGTACATGGCAAAGTTTGAGCAGTACAGAAAAGCTCGGGCTGAGGCCAAGCCGGCATCTGCCTGCAGCTCAGGGCAGCAGCCCTCTCGTCTCACGATGGGAGCAGGGGCTGCTCGAGTTAAAGCCCCTGTCAAACAGTCAAGTGTCAGCCTCAAGCCTGAACGAACACCCTTGCGCACCTCATCTCTGCAGAGATGATATGCTAGCAGTTGGAAAGCTGTTTACAGCACAGTGGCAACTGAAAATTATTTAGTTGGAAAGCTGTCCGCTGGTACAAGCCTTTTTGAGGGCATTGCTCACATCATGCGTAGAATAATCAAAGTTGTTTTTTATGTAACAATAGCATCGACCTTAGAGGCAGCTATAGCCTAGACCAGAACCGTAACCATATAGTGGTAGACCAGAACCCTACAGTCTACAAAGATGCATTTAAGGAGTGCTAGATTCTGCTGAAAGTCATGGGCATCCCTCTGATAGGAGTAGGAATTGGGAAGCTCTTGATAGGCTCAGTCAGGTCCACCTGCCAGTCGTAGCCTCTTGCCAGGACAGCCATCATGATCTGCACACCAGAAACAGCTGGTTGTAGAATATTTCTGTGGCTGTCATTGTGTGTCAGTCATATTGGCTGTCATGGCCAACAGCATCAAATTTATGAAGACACGGCAGACTGCCAGAGTGCAGGCTTCATAAAGCATGACAGTACTATTCTCAAGAAGAGGCAACACAATGCCATTGTGCGTCAGCACCCCATTTCCACATGTCAAATTTGCAACATGCAATTTGAAGCCTGTGCAGCAGGTTTATCACAAACCAGGACTGTGTTGTGACGATAGGGCCACTAATGACATCGCACCCAATTTAAGGATGCAATGCAATAGGCATGAGTAGGTCATTTATGCCATGCATCAAGCATGAGTATCAGCAGGCTTTGTGGTGCATGCACGCTTGCTGGAAAGTAATTCTCCAGCATCTTAATCTTGCATACAGCCAGTACGCCAACTAATGCGTGAGCCAAGGTTGATGCAGGACACAAGCTTTGCATATGTCTAGGCCTTTTCCATGCAGTATACCTTGATCTCTTGCATTGCAAAGACATAGCCAAGGCACATGCGTGGGCCAGAACCAAATGGAATCCAGGAGCCAGCTTTCCTCCCTTCATCACTCAGCCACCTGTCAAGACACCACAAGTAGACTGTGTCATCTGTTTGGACACTGGGTGCATCCCCGCAGACAAAAGAAGCCTATGAGTTGTGTTGTCTATGGCTTGTAAGCATTGCTGCAGCTAGTGTGTAGGAACAGGCACAGAAGGCAAAACTCGCCTATCTGGGTTGAACTTGGATGCAGCCAGTTCTGGTGCCATCGTTGTCCACCTTGGATCTTCTTCTACCACTCTGAACATCTCCAGAGCCATCTTGTAACCCTGCAAGTACGTGCAAGGCTCGCCATGCATCCAATTGATCATTCAGTATTGTCTGTTTATTTCCTGTTGTGCTTGCTCAGTTACTGCCTGAAAGATGCACTCACTCACTCACTCACTCACTCACTCACTCACTCACTCACTCACTCACTCACTCACTCACTCCCTCCCCCACCCAGTCAGCACAGCATGCGGGCACATTCAGTCTTGAATCCCCAAAATAGTCAGCACCTTAGGGATGGTATAGCCACCACACTCGAAGGTCTTCAGAGCCCGCCGGTACACCTCACCAACAATTGTCTCAATGCGCAAGATCTCTTTGACTGTTGCATCTGCATAAGGCATGCTGGCGCAAGCTGTGCTGTTGATCTCCTTCCCATGTTCAGCTATCACCTGCATGCATTCACTGCAGCTCAGCTGTAGCAATGATACCATGCTCCAAGAATTGCTATGCTTGCAGGGTCTACAGGCACTGCAGGATGTCTCTCTTTGCTATTCTGGCTACAGAATTTGTGGGGTGTGATCTTGATATGAAGGCCGTCAGTGTGAAGCCGCCATGCTTGCACAGCATGGCTTAGGATTTCTAGTGCTCCTGCTTTTACCAAACTACCTAGCGTGTCGTGTGACTTTGACTCATGTGCGACAAGACACTCCAAATGATCCCACTCGAGCTGTAATAAGAGACAGCATTGATAACGAGTTTGGTTTTCTATATGTTGACAGCTCACCTGTTTCTGCTCATCACGCAGCTTCTGGAGCACAGCAGGTTCCTGTTTGAGGTATCGTAACATTAGGGTCAAGGTTGCAGCTGTGGTGTCATGCCCGGCAAAGAGGAGATTGAATGTCACATCCTGCAGAACGCCTGCCAGCCGTCAGACTTCATCAAAAAGCAATCGGTTGGCCCAAAACTGTAGCAGTGCAAATGCAATAGAGAGAATCAGTCAAATAGTCATCAAGCCATTGCAGATGTGCCTATCAGCAGGCTAGGACCCCTAGGCTGGAACCCCCAGGCTGGACCCCTCAATTCCAGTGCTTGCAACTTTACACCCTGACCGCAACCTAGCGCACATTGCCAGTCAACATCAATGCAGTCATGGTATATTATGCAAACCTATGTGCACAACAAAATTAATTTTGTGTCACACACGCTGCAAGGGCATACTACAAGCACACACTCTTGGCTCGGCTAAAGCTGCAACAGTATGTAAGCTGACTGCAGTGCTGTAGACTTGGCACTAGTTTGCTGGCACTAGGTTGCAGACCGCTTTATACAGGGCGCAAGAGGATGCAGCCTGACAATTGCAACACACAGACAGACTGCTTTGGAGAGACAAGACCTGCCCCGCACGTACCTAGCTCATCATGAGCTGGAAAGCGAAATTATTGTTATTAATTATTTATTGAACATAATTATTATTATTAATAATTATTTATTGAACATTTATTGATTGCAAATAACAGCATACCGTGAGCACGTCCATGGAGGACATGTAGTCATCTGGCTTGCCCTGTGTCAGCTCTACAAAGTACTGCATGGCAGGCTTGGCAGCTCCCTCTGCTGCCCTGTGGCAGCAGTCAGCACTTGAAGGGCAGCATGCAGGGCCTGCCGAAAGGCAGAGCAAACACGCAAAGGGCAACTCAAGGGCAGAGTGAAGGAAGAGTGTATGGGCAATAGGCAAAGGCTGAACAGAGAGCGTTGTTGGCAGAGACATTGCCCTGTAGAGACTAGGCTTTCAGTGCCAGTGCTTATGACATCTGATGATTTGTGAAGATGCTCCATGCCAGGCTATTGGCAAGGACAAAGCATCAGATGTCTGCACATCACCATGCTCGCATGGCATGGCAAGTAAGGGTTGACATCACACCCACCAGCACCCATGCAGCTGCAATCAATGCCCACATGGTCATGATCATGGCATGCCAAAAGGTAGGCCCTGCAGGTGGGTTTACAGCGGGTGTCTGAACCTGGTACAACTGGGGGCACAGGTCTGATTCTCTGCTACAGCACGTCATGTATGACTGATCTTGTACACAGCAAGCAGCTGTCTTACATGTGAAGCATATTGTACACAAAGTATGTGCTGTGTAAAATATGCTTCACGTTTCAGGTGAGGTTGACAGGTAAGGTGTTTACTTGGTGGTCTGGTCCTTCAATCTTATGATGTTGGCTTTGTACTCTGCCAGGAGCGCCTTCCTGGCAAGCATGGCCTTGTGAAAGGCTGCATCACCACATGACCATGTCAGCATCAATGAAGAATTGCATGTGGTGCTGCAAAATTGTTTGCTTGGCTTTGAATTCATTTCACAGAATGAATTTGTGTAATGTTGCCAAGTCAGAGGTAGATCTGGAGATTGCACATGTCTGTAACTGTCTCGCTTGATTGCAACAAGGGACATAATCTCAGGAAGCTGTACAAACACTCAATGCATGACTGGTACATATGGGTCTGCATGCTTCACATGTTTGTCAGCATCAGGCATGGATATGTGCATGATACACAATTGCATACCAAAGCCTGGAAGATTGATGGGCAATGCCAAGAAGCCATCCAACCAGTCAACCCACAGTTGCTTCTGGCGTGCAAGCATCTGCTTGTTGATGAAGCTCTTAGGAAAGCCCACAACCAACTCTGTGGCCACCTGCATGTATGGCACAATGTGGACGAGCCAAAATAGGCACAGCTGGCAGGCAGTGTTGTTTCGTGTTCCCAGGTGTTGCATTGAGTTTATTGACCATCTAAAAAGTTTGTGAACTGTCAGGTGGATGAGGAACAGCACCAAGCAGCATCAAGGCTGCCTTGATCACACAGCATGTTTGCGCATCAAGCTTCATGACATGGCCTGAGGTGCCCCTCACCTGCCTTCATGATGAGAAGAAAAGGAGCATTGAATGCTGCATGCCCCTATGATACAAGACGCTACCTGAAAGGTGAAGTTCTTCATGCCATCGAAGCCCTGGACAGTACGTGCATCTGCCCATTCAGCACAGAAGCTTTCTGCAAGCTCCACTGTGCGTGGAATGTAAGCCAGAGCTGCTTTAGGTGCAAAGCTAGGGGTCACCATCTTGCGTGCTTGCAGGTGCTGCTGGCCATGCATGTTGGCAATGCTATGCGGCCCTATCAGCTGTCGAATGGTTGAAGGCCAGTCACCTGCAGCAAGTGATGAATGCAACCATTGTGTATGTTTGCATGTGCTGCTGGCCATGCATGTTGCAGTACTGTGGTTTCTCAGAAGATACCATGTTCAGATGTCCATATTGCCACTGCTGGTGACCATCTGGCTGTCCCACAACTGCTGATCTACTCAAATGCCAGTAAACACAATGCATACCAGCAGCGATTGCATCCTTTATGTTGCCAAAGTTTGTGCATGCAGATCAGGCTGCTCACTAGTTTCAAGGGTCCCACAGTGCCTTGACAAGTGACCTGGGGCAATCCATGTTGTCATTTGATACTGTTTGACTTTGCGGGCTCAGATGCATTAAACACAGCAGGTACCCACATGCCAATGCTGAGATGACATATGCCACAATCAGCTGGGTGTCAGCAGAAGGCGTTATCAATGGTGATGACGCTATGGCAGCACATCAGAGTGGAGGTGGGGTAGCGGACGAAAATGCTGTTGGCTTACTTTCAACAAGGTCATGCTCTGCATTGAATATCATCCGCACAGCATCTGGGTCACCGATATGAACAACCTGCTCCCCCAGAAACCATGTCCTGGTACAAACATACACACCTGGTGAATGATGCTGACACTGTTGCCGTCAGCAGAAGCTGCGACCTACTGCAAATGGTTGATGCTGCATGCATAGTAAGTGTCCAGTCAATGGAGCTTGGTCGGCTTTTTGACCTGTAGATACTGCCCAGCTTGTCATGGTGCGGCTGTCCGGCAACGCGGGGACCTGAAGCGATGTGCGAGAATGTATCTCCAATGTATGGAATGCCTTTGCCTGGTGGAGGCAAGGGTAGCGACCTGCAAGCGATTGACAGGTGCGCTAGCCACGGATCACGTGCAAGGAGCACTAGAGCGAACGACAGATTCGCTAGCCGACCACCAGGTACGACCTTCTTTGCCGTTTCGCTGTCGAGGGTGTGCATTTGCATTGAATACACATGAAAAAGTCCTGCTGAGCAAGAACGATCACTTACAACTGGACACGTTCACCAGCAGGCTGAGACCTTACCGTTTACCATGAACACCTTTGACTTTGCCTGCGAGAGCATTATATAAAGCAAACCCGACAGATGTGACTAGCAGCAATACGATTGCGGTCTGTATTGGGTCCATGGCCTCAGTCTGCGTCTTCTGGAGGTCCGTGTGCCAGGGGTATGAATAACACAGAGCTCTGCAGGAAGGTCAACGAAGCATGACTCACGCAAGATGATTCACCGGGTCCCGGGGCCACTTTCGCCCCCAACATGCACTGATCAACACTTCTGTGATATGCGTGCTGTGCTAGGCTTCTCAGTCGCTGTTGCGCCCCATGAGTGGCTTGTCAACGCTGCAACATGTGGGTTTTGGAGGCTCAGCCTTCTGGAAGCACAGACGAGCGTTCCCTAGCTGCCCAACAAGTCAAACACTATTTGCCGGCAGGCTTGCATGTTGTGGGAAGAACTCAAGCTAGTGGACAAAGCTGCATTGTTGTCGACGAAGACAAATCAATCTCTAGACAACATGCGACCGTGATTGTAGACTACACATCGCCTTTGTTTCGTGTGAAAGGTAACCCGTTATGCAAGATCAAGTGTGTGAGCCAAAAGCCCTCGTGCGATAGGTCAGCTTAACATATGGTTTTGCAGACATGGGACGCTATGGAACTCTCGTCAATAAACAGGAGCTCAAAGGAGGAGAAGCGAATCTGACAGAGGGCGACCTACTGCAGTTCGGGCACAAATCAAGCTTCAGGTGAAGCAGGTGGCAGCCTTGCAAAGACCCTTTCTTACCGTGTGTCATGGGCTTGCTGACAGAGTACTTTCTCTTTCAGACTTCGCAGGTGGCAATGTGGAATAGCAGCTGTGCAAGGATACATTTTGTCCCAGCAAAGCCTATTGCAGCTCGGTGAGGAACGGCACACACACAGCTCCTGCATGCACGTCTTTGCTTCCATACTCTTGCAGCTATGCAAGCCAAGTTCTGCTGACACCCTGCTTTTGGTGTTGCAGGATTTGAAGGAAGGGATGCTCAATCTGCCACATGCATCATGACGGCAGAGCAAGCTTGCTTGACAGCAGATCTGGCTTGTACCTTTGCTCATCAGAAGCCATATGTCACTGAGGCATGGTATGCATGAGTATATGTGACGAGTGCATGCGTCAGCTCTAGAGAGCATCCATCACTACTGCGCTGATCAGTCAGTCCTGTGAGCTCCTCAAATTGTCTGATGTGTCATCAATATCTGCAGGCTGCAAGCAATTGTGCAGCGTCCAGCCTTATCAGATCCTCCAGCCAGCATGGCCGACCACATTCCCACTGTCACGAGCGCTCTCTCTGATCAGCAGATGCCATTGCAGCCCATCTTCAATCAACACTTGCTTGCTGAGTGGTCTGTCATCATACCCACTACTATCTCACAGGTGAGGTTTTGTTTTCCATACCCAATTCTGCTAGCCTCCAGTCCACAAATGCTCTGCCAGACTAATTCACTTCAAGCTTCATTACTGACACTGTTCTGGGATGCAAGGGAACCCCTGCATTTGCGGCAGCGGTGCAAAAGCATGGTGGTACCCTTGGCACGGCTCCCACCTCGGCCAACATGGCTACTGTACTTGTCACATCAGATCTGCAGCAGCCAGATCTTGGTGATGCTCCGCCTAATGTCACCAACCTTCATGTCACAACTGTAGATCATGTGCTGGTAAGCATTGTCGATGCCCATACTACTGCCTGCCTGTTCATCTTGCTTCAGCCAGTCCTACACAACCCAGGTTATATGCGCTGTGACACTGTGCAGCACAGAGTGTGTTGCTGATGGACTCTTGTCAAGAGTTCTCAAGACAGGCATCATGTTATGGTTGCCTGCAGGTGGCAATGCTACATGGCACCACAGACAATATGACACAGGAGGTGTCTCAAGAGAAGCTGAGTGCAGCATGGCAGCAAGCAGCTCTTGGACAAACGACGCATCCCAAGAGGAAAGCCTCTGCAGGTATAGCCATTTGGTCATGCCTTGAGTAGCACCTTATCAGGACAATCATCAGGCAGTCTTCCTGTGCAAGCCCAGGCATGTGAGCAAGCTTGTATGCAGCAGTACTCCAGTAACTTGCATCAATCAGGCATCTGCCTCAGGTTGAATACTCATTGCCTTTAACTACAGCCCATCAGGGGACAGTTCGCAGCTCAACATGTGATGTGCAGCTGCAGATGCGGAGTTAACACCACCATCCAGCAAAAGGCGGCATACAGGAGATGCACTTGGTGACAATGCAGCGACAACTGCTTTGAGATCTTCAGCAACTGAGTCAGCAGGGCAAGAACCAGCAGGGTCAGCTCCCATGCAGCCACAGGAGGCCGTAGATATAGTAAATGCTGAAGATGAGCCAGCCCAGGTGTCAACAGAAGCAGCAGATATAGGCACCAACAATATACAGGGCCTTCCTCCAGACAACAATGCCGTAGTGTGGGAGCCATTGGTTGTGAGGGTATGTAACAGATACCCTGCATCAGAGGGTGTGATTGCTTGACCTGTAAGTGACTGTTTAGTGCTAGTCTGGCATGCAGGTGCAGCCACAAGTCCCGTCTGTAGCATGGTCTGACCGCTATGCTGATGTGCCCAATTTCAAGAACTTCAGAAAAGTGCAGCCTCAGCGGGAAGATGTTGCATATGTGCCTTATGCAGACAGAAACTACGCTGAGAACAGCATAGACAGCACAGCCTTTCTCAAGTAAGTGCTGATGCAGCAGTCTGTTTCTGTTGACGTGATGCGCATGATCAAGTTGAGGAATGGGACCTGACGTTTGCTGTTGTGTCTGCAGTCATCAGAAAAGCAAGCATCAACAGCGACAGGTTGCAGAGGAGCTTTTTAATGCAAAGGTACGTGTCCAAAAGCAGCCTGCACTGCCAGTCAGCAGTGCTGCTGTCACCAAGGCTGGACGTGGCAGAGGCAGAGGTCGTGGGAAAGATGTGGCATGAAAAGCATTTGTCTTGGATGATCTGCGTAGTGCTTCTCATAGGTCTTGAAATCCGAGACTTAAATGCAACTTTTGGACAACTTGGGCACATGACACCTGTTGAATTGCGGCGGCCACGGCCGGTTGAAATGCGCTGAGCCTGCTTTGCTACTGGGATGCTGCGAGTGCTGTGGACTAGCCCGTTACCGAAAAGTTTGTATCGCGCGCCAACAGTGATGCTCAATTCTGCTAACCAACAGGACAGATCAGTAAGTCCTGCTCGACGCAATGGTCTTGACGCTGACGTGCTTGGACAAGCGTCTATTGTCCAAAAACGTTTGAGGTCACCCAGGCCTGCTAAGAAACGTCAGGGACAGGGACCTCCAAGTGAACGAGTGCTCGATTCGGCCGTTGCCACTTGCTCGTATGGCGATGATGCAGCGCAAGGGCTGTCACAACTGTCGGACCTGGTGATACTCGACGCGTCCCAAGACGCAAGCCTAAGCCAGGACTATCCTGCCGAAGTTGCTTCGCACTTCCCATCGCAGGAGGGCCAGGATGCGGGTCCCCCCTCGGACTCGCAAATTATGCTAGAAGCACCCCCTTCGCAGCCAGACATCCCCCTTGCCACGCTCACAGTCAGCCGACCACCAGCTGATCCGCCACAAGAGCAACCACCTGATATAGTGCATCCTTTTCCGCATTTTGCCCTGCCCGTTCAACAACAGATGGTGCCTCAGCGTCTAGCAGGCATGGGTAGTCCTGTTGTGCAAACTCTGGAAGAAATCCAACAGCCTTTGCACCCAAAGAGCAGAGCCACAAGAAGGGGTCCCATGGATGAGATGCGACAACTTGTCAGGTGAGAGTGAGTACTGTGTTCATCGATATGGGGTGTGCCAAGCTTCACTTGTGTGTCAAAGCCATGTGTTATTGCACACAGTCATCATTACAGGATGTGAAGGCTTAAATGTCAGTGCCCAAAAGCAACTGTTCTGCAGAATTTTGGTCAAGGTGATACCACATTCTGTGTCACTCATATCGTCATCTGAGGAAGGCGGAGGCGGCAATCGCATCTCAGAGGATCAGATCAAGTCCTATTTAGATGAGGCTCTTGGGGAGGGGCCCCGGCCTATGTGGGGGCTGCCAGGAGGGTGGGGAGACTATTGCGCAAGTAAGTCTAATGAGCAAGCACATGACGTGTACATCAATCATCCAACCAAAGAATGGATCGGCAGCATGCATTGCTCCCTGCATAGCAGTGCTACTACTGCTCTTCACCTGCAGCAACGCACATCAGCGACAGCAAAGCGTCAAGCTTTGTGCATTACCTTTACACAATACAGGGGCCTGTCTTGGTATTGAGCATCTCCAATAAGACCTTAGCCACACTCCCTTCATGTCCTGTGTCATCATTCAAGTGGCTCTTGCAGCACTTCATGATTGTTGTCAGCAGACTCCAGTCAGTGACCACACCCTCAAGGAACAGTATAGTCACGGTGGTTTGAACTCTGCAGCTTCAACAAGGCTGTGTGATCTGCAGCATTGTTTAGCTGGGTGGTGGAACCCCGGGTCATCAGCATTGACCAGGCCATGAGATGTGCAAAACGGGAGCCTGGACGCAGCTGGGAAGCACTGGAGTCTGAGCTGAACAAGCTTGGTGAGCTTGACTGCACTCTTCTTGACCTGCCTGCCTGTGACTCTTATCAGCCTGCAGTCCTCGGCTTGTCAGCAACCATGAGGCGCACTCAACCTGGAAATCATATGCTGCCAATGTCAAAGTATGCATCAGGCACACAACACGTCATGGGGTGCAATAACTTTGTAGTAACACGAGCTCACAGGCTCCCTGTCTTGTGTTCTGTGCCAGAGGTTTGTACAATCAGCCTTCATGCAAGCAGCATCACAGAACTACTACATGCCCACTCGGTAGAAGCTGCACAGCTGTACTTGCATCACGCTGAAAATGTCTGCACAACCTGACCATGTCTAGAGGGTGCTATGAGCGTTCCTGCAACAGCTGTACCAGCGCAAATATGAATGCATGATGTGCTGTGTTTGCAGGCTTGTATCCAAATACCTGGCCTCTGCCCCTTACAAGGCAGGGCTTGATCAGCGCAGCTCAGAATCCAGTGCACCAGCCAGTGCCCACCGGCCCTGTGGTAATCAAGAAGCAGCCTGCCTATCATGGTCCAGAGAATGCCTCTGCCATCAAAACAGAAAAGGTACACACCAAGACCTGTCAGCCAGATCTCATGGCTGCCAGCTCTGCCGTGAGTTTCAGGTCAAGCAAATCCTCCATTGTCTGCAGTGCTGTCCTGCTTATCGTTAGCCACGTTTACCCAGCCTGTCAGCTGTGCATTGCTGTGATAGCTATCCGGGTGACATCGGCAATCTGCTGTTGGTAATGACCCAGAGTTTCAAATGCATCCCACCTGGAAGAGCTGGCACAGCATGCATGCATCTGCACAGACATGCTCACCAAGCACAGCCAAGCATCGAACCTCCAGCCTGGCACACCTGAGCAGCCCACAGGGCCATGACCACACAGAGTCATCAGCCCACAGGGCCATCAGCCAACCGGGCCATCAGCCTACAGGGCCTTCACCACACCTCCTGTAGCATAGCTAAAGACAGCGGAGCCTCATGGAAGGGGTTGAGATCAAGCCCTGGACTGTACTGCTCACTGGCATGCGCCCAGGCTTTAATGAATAAAAAGCTTGGAAGTGCATGTCTTGAAAGCATGCACTCAGACTTTGACGGTTTGGGTGGTGATGGCAGGGAAGCAGACGGAAGGTGAGCGGCGGGACTCCTGCTGTCCCCCATCCAACTGCTGCAGACATTGAACTGGACAGACTGTCAGAGGTAGAGCTCTGGCAGAGAGTGGTGCGCCTCATGGAGGCAGCTAAGCAGAAGCAAGGTATGTCAGCCGGGCAAGATAGAAATATCATTCTTGGTACCAGATGCAGAAGGGCGGATAAGCACATGTCAGCAAACACATGTGGATACAAGCATGTGGGTATTTGCCACAACTGCATTTATGGTCATGCAGGTGCTGAATGTGATTGGGGCTCATGTGTGGACCCTGTTTAGTTATAGAGTACTTCATGGTACATCACAAAAGAATGTCTGGCTAAAGGACAAGTGCTGGAGCACATTCCCACATTGCATGTGTGTCTCCAAAATTTGGAGGTCATGCTTAGATACACATATCAGTCTGCCATCAGGTTCAAACATGTTCCAAAATGTCATGGGCATGCCGAGAATGCCAGCTGACATCAACAAAGCTTTGCTGTGGAATTGTAATTCCTAACCCAAGGCACTCTTATGGTGATGCAATGCTGCTTGGCAAACTTGGTGTTTGTTATGCATGCACTGACACTTCAGTAGCCGCCAGCACAGCTGCACCACATCTACAATCTTCATCCTCAAGCTTGCCACAGGCCATACACTGCTTGTGCTTCTAGAGGGGGTTCTGTCAGATGTTACATCATGGAAAACAAAGCAAGAATATCATGGAGTTAAAGTGAGACTACAGTAACGCATACCGTTCACATAACCCCTGGCGCTTTGCGTGTAGGCACCAGCAATGCAGAGGATGCGATGGCAGTCAGCGATGCCCAGCTTAAAGCCCAGAAGCTGGTGCAGGAGTTTGCTATCTCCAGGGGCAGCTTCCTGCCAACCCTGCCTGCTGGGATACCAGGGCCGATGGTGCTGGGGCCCTTGGGAGGGCCCGCTGGGCCAGAGCAGCAAATGGCCCTGGTGCCTGTCATGATCCCCAACCCTGATGGCTCCTACATGGCTGCCTATCAGGTTCAGCCTGTTCCTCTTGGCACACAAGGCGGCCCTGCAGACTTCACAGGTGGGTTCATCGTCTCTCTGCTGTGTCTCAAGCTGAGCTGAGCATCAGTAAACTAGTTGTATGCATGTCCGTGCACCAGCCTACCATTGATGCGACACCTTACGCCAAACTGGCTCATGCTGTGACAAACAATAGGAGACTCTGCTAAACAAGGCAGTGACGTTGCTCTGCTGCGGCCTTTGCATTGTTGCTAGACGTCAACCTTCTGAGGCTGCAAAGAAATCCAAACCCATTTGTGACCTGTAATACTTACTGATGTGTCCTCTGTAAGGAACAAGTGAGGACCTTCTGAGCCCCATGAGAGGGGTAAAGCCAAGTGTGACCTGCAGGGTTGGGGGGAGGGACTGTGATAGCAGCTCCACCCGGCGCCCTGAATCTGTTGATGCAGCCTGGGCCCAGCAGCAGCGCCTTCCAGTGTGTGCAGCACCAGCCCAGGCCCATGCACACAGGTCTGTCTGCTCAGGATGAGCTTGTGCTTTGAGCAGATGTGAATGAATGATACACCATGTGTGCTGCATGAGATGCGCATGGTGCCTGCATATGGTGTAGTGTTTATCATCATACAAGGTTACATGACCACAGCCCTGCCCAACACTTAAAGGCAAGCAGTGGCAGCACAGTGCATCTGAGTAGTTTTCCACAATACATGTTTTAAACATTTCTTCTGCTTGCAGTAGCTGTCTATGTTGCTCTTGACCTTATATGAGTGAGTTGCTGAGAGCAGAAACATTGCTGATCTTGCTGTATTGGCTTGCCTTACCAGGCAATGCTTTCAATCAAAGCAGACGCAGCAGTCCTGTCGCTCTTTTGCTCATGATCTTCACATGGGCTCACACAAATGTACATTAGCTACTGGCACTCACGCCATATACCTGCTCTTTTTGCGCCTCTGAACCACTTTGTTCCTGCAAGAATTACCCTTGGGCAATCTGACTGTCACAATTCCAGAATGGCAACTTTGACCCATCAACAACTGCTGACAGCCACGGCAGTCTGCAACTTTGTGTCCTGATTGAAGACGGCATAAGTCGCTGATTTCCCATCCCCGGAAGGCTTGCCTACTTGCATATCCTTGTGAACGCAATCACTGAGTCACCCACTTCCCCTGGCCACCATCCACCCGGTCATTCACTCACTCCTTTCCTTACTGAATCACTTGGTGCCAGCAGGTCTGACCCCACCTCAAGGCAGGTCCATAGCAAAGCCCCAGCCTATCAGGCCCCGCATCGGGGCACTTCCAGCCTCTGCAGCTCCGCCTGCTTCAGTCATGAATGGCTTCCACGACGCTCACAGGCCGCGTAGCGCTTCCCCTTCCACCGAGGACAATGAAGAAGAGCAAAGGTGCTGATCCCATGTTGTGTGACCTTGACTGCGGCCCCTGTTGCTAAAGAAGAGGCTGACACTGTCATTTTATATTATCACAATCTTTGCAGCTGATGCAGTTTATTTTGACAATGATATAGTGCCAGACAGCCAATCTGTTTGCACCATGCTTCCATCAACACAGCACATTGATCGTGCCACGCAATTATTTTTGTCTCACCACATAGTAGTTGTTTTGGGTTTTATGGCTTCTGGGGTTGCAGTCTGCAGCTAGCCAAAACAGCACCTGCATTCACATCGCTGATGACCCACAAGCAGCACAACTGCTCAAACTCATGTTTGCAGACCCTCTGTTCCATCCAAAATTGGACATCATCAAGTTTAAAAACCTGCTGTTCCAGGGACTTTGACATCGGCAGCATCTTGCGGCCAACTCCCATCAAGCCAGAGTCAGTGCGCCGAATAGGGGAATCCCAAGAGGGTCCATCCCAGGCTCTTCCCATACACAGTCTGCATACGCCAGACTTGGCAGCACTGCAAGGCAGCCAGGGTATCGCCACCAGCCTCAGCGTTCTGCAAAACAATCTGCAGACTCATAGCTGGCAGCACACTGATGGGGCATCCCAGCAGAGTGGACCAGGGCTGAACGGTGCTGCCCCAATGCTGGGCCACTCTCAGCAGGGCAGCCAGGAAGGCCAACCCCCAGCTCAGACCCAAAACGGTGCTGCCTCGCATGCAGACCACATAACGCATCCTTTTGACCGAAGCTTTGGTCTTTCGCAGCAGCAGCTGCAACAAAGTCAGCAGGGATCTCAGACTTGGGATTCTGGTTCACAACAGATGCCCACCGCCTCTGGTTCCGCTTCCCAGCAGCACACCAGACCGCCAAAACGAAAGCTGCCTTTCAGCACTGGCCTTCAGCCAGACCTTAAAAGGCAGTCTCCAGGCCCAGCTCCAGTCGAATTGCCAGCACAGCACAGTCAAAGCAGCGATCCAGTATCATCAACATCAGCTGCACAGGAGCCAGATAGAGAAAGAAGCTCAGCTTCAGCTTTTGCGTCACCGCAGAAGTCCCCAGTAGGCCACTCCAAAGCCCAGCTCATGTCACCTAGCTTGCTCCTGGTGGCCCACCATGATAGTCCTGCTAGTGTCAAATCACCAGGCCAGCAGGCCCTTCATGTTTCTACTGCCCCTTTGCCAAGTCAATGGTCCCCAGCTGTCTCAATGCTGCACTGAACGAAGTCAAGCAGGGAGTTGTGTAGTCATGTCCAATGGTTTGAAACATTATCAAATGGGGTGACAGGCATTTTACCAAGCTTTGCAGATCAGTGCATCCTTGGGGATATGTATCTGACATTCAGTCTTTCACAGGAATGAGGTCACAGCTGGTTATTTGGTGTTTTGCTTGCCCTAGGTTTACACGTGGTCTCCTGAGACATTGATGGTCGCATGCTTTGCAGGGTGTCACAGCATTTGTACTGAATAGTCGGGTCTGTAGTGTCAAAAATCTTGTACTGAACTTGCATGTCACATGCCTGATGAAGCAACATGACAAGCTCACATGCAATCGCGCTTCAGAGCTTATGTTTTAACATGACGACTTTGCTTCCAACAAACGTGAATGTAGCCTGCGAGACGTACTTCAATCCGTTCATGTTACGGAGCCTAAAATGTCCAGGCATGTTACCAAGCTGTGCAGATCAATGCACCCTTGCCAACGTGTATCTGAGATCCGATCTATCAGGAACTTCAAGATGTGATGATAACGTAATCAAGAACCCCCAAAAAAATGGTACCTTGTGTCCATGTGCCCAGATCAATATGCATACACACACCTAACAGTGCATTTATTGATGAAAGTTTTGAACTCCTTACTCACTCAAAGGCTACAAGCAATAAGGAAATTCAAGTCACAAAATTTAGCACAGCGGCTGAAACGAAATATGGTGACCTGTCCTTATGTCATGAACAGCCTCAGTTCCGCCAAAGACAGCCTGCATTATTGCACCTGTGGCTATGATCAGTGCCAGAGTGAACACAATGCGTGAGCCCTTGCCAGATCGCCTAACAAATGTACTGATGATAGCGACACCAAAGATAGATGCAATAGCGCACAAACCACCATACACAAAAGCATACTGATAGTTCAGCTTGTCTGCAACAGCAAAGGAAAATGTTGCAGCACTAGCACTGAACAACACCATGACTGAAGATGTTGCTGAAGACACCAATGGATGTATACCCATTTCCAGCATGAGAGGACCCAATATCATGCCCCCTCCGAACCCAAGCATTCCCGCGACCATTCCTCCAAACAACACTATCACTACACACTTAACTAGCTGAGACATAGGCCAACTGTGATGTGACACTATCGGCTTTTGTTCCCTCAAGAGAGGGCTCTCTAAATCACTTTGTGCTGTTGACCTAAGACTGTGCGCCTGCAAAATGGCGCAAACAGTAGTGATCACTGAGAACACCGCCTGAGCAGCGCACAGCGCCCCATATTGCCAAGAGCATCGTTCAAACGTGATCTTCCCATACTGTAGTCCAAGAAAGGCTGCCCACAGGCACGTCAGCTCTGCAAATTGAATCACCCTCCACGGTATGCACAACCCAAGGTGTGCAGGCTGCTGATGTGGCATATCACCGTTGCCATCATAGTCAATATCTTCATTAACAGGTGCAAGTCGACCAGATTCAGCGTCCAGTTGTGTGCTGGATGCGAGCACTGCATGATTTGCATCCATGGAGGTGACTGTGTTGTATGTGTCTGTTGGCACATCTTCAATGTGCAGTCCATTCTGATGAACTTCCTCTGTCACTGGCTTGACATTGGGGTTGCTTGCCTGCCTGTTGGCCTCTGAGGCAACTTGTGCGTTTTGATCATGGTGCTGTGCTGTGACCTCGGACTGATGCAACTGCCAGCCTTTCATGAATGTCTTGACTGTCAGCCAGGTAAGGACGGCCACAAGCAGCAGCGTGATGAGCCAATTTGGCATAACAGCGTTGATCAGGACACCTGCAGCAATAAAAGCCTTTATTTGCTATTGATACATGTAAAGATTAAGTGCACTGGTGTGATCCAAATGCCAGCCAGATGGATGTAGCAAAGCCTTAGCCGGCCTAAGTTGCTACTGTGCAGGCAGTAGCTGCACTGCAAGGCTGACATCTGAACTCAGCAAGTGCTGAGCAACACCTAACTTGATATGGCAGGTAGATGCTATGGGACTGGATTGAGCATGGGCTGATGCATTTGACCATCAATTGTAATCAAGCATGATAGGAAGAGCATTGCCAGCTGTCTTGCCTGCTGTGATGCCGAGCAGCAGCATTGGGGTCAGAATGAGAGCAAGGTCAAAGTCCACAAGTGATTGCTCATGATCATCAGGATGGCGCTTGCAGCTGCTGTACATGAAGCCTGCACATGCCCCGCCTGTCACAACAGCCTGGGACAGAGCTGTTGACCCCTTCAAGCCTGCAAAAGCACTTTTTTGATGTGATCATGATGATTGATGCATTCTGCTTGAATGACGCAGCAGAGAATGCAGCACTTCCAGCTGTGTTGCCTTTGGTTTTAGCTTACTGAATCCCAACAGAACATTGAACATTGGTACGAAGAAGGCACCCCCTCCTACCCCGCAGGCATTTGCCAATGCAGCTACCTGGTGCAACAGTGCATATTGCTCAGTGGTGTCAGGCAAAGATTTGGGGCTGGCAAAGCGGAAACCATTGAGGGCGCTTACCAAAAAAGACAGCAGCAAAGGGACAATCTCATAGGGCTGCAAACGAAATGTACGATTTCTGTCTGTGTGTGCTCCGCCAAGCAAGCCTTCTCTGCAAGTATTGCAACTCGTTGATTGGAAGCACGCACACTGCATAAGCCTTAGCTGCACGCCCAACTGACCTCAAAGATGATAATGACTGGGAACTCTGCTCTATTGGTCTTGTGAGTGCTGCCCATACGAACAGGGCAGAAAGTCCCACACCCAACAACCAACATGTGTACGTACTTCTGACCATAGAAAGCACTGTAGCCTCAATACAAGTCCCGATCTACATCATCGTGGCATTTAGTGTCACGAAGCAGGTCATGCGACAACGCAAGCCCTGTCAAACGCTTTGCCATCATTTTGATCACCTGCATGCACGTGCAGGCATGCTTGCAGTGACGGGACGCGAAACAAAGTGTTACGCATTCCGATCGGAGCAGAATCCTATCCTGTGCCACTTTGAGCTGACTTTGCATCTAATGTGCGCTTCCTTTCAACCTACGTTGCGTTCAAACAGAAGGGCGTCCTTTTCGCACGCGGCATTCAAGTCAGACTCGACCCCATTCGCAGTTTATATGTGACACACGCGAATTTGCTGTGACGACGACAGCCTGCAGACAAAGCATGCCCCTTGCTTGTCGGCAGTCTTTTCTGAGCAATAGAGGCAGCAACAGTGCTGTTGTGCCTTGCAAATCCAGTTCGCTTTGCCGATCCGGTCAACTTCGCTGTCAGGCACAGGGCACAGATCTCAGTGACGCGACTACCCTGGTTTCCCGAAGGCTTGCGTGCCTCGCACCTCTGATAGGATTTGGGGCTCTCACATTGCGGCCACCCTCCAGCAGTGCAGCTGGAATTCCAAGTGTCCTCAGTCAGTCTCTGAAGAAGCAGCTAGGTGGGTCGTGGTTTGCAGACATCCCTGCAGACCTGCAGATTTGCATCTTTGTATTTGACGGTTGCAATCATCAGAAGCATGCAAAAGTGTCAATAAGATGTTACAGAAACATGCTGTGCATTGTGCATGTAGAGCCATATTTGTCAGCACCAGCTGAGTTTCTGAGAACTCGTCAGCGAGCAAATGGTGGTGAGATCATTCTGGCACCTATCAGGTCATCGAGACAGATCTTGGAGGTGAGGTCAGTAACCTGGCTTTGCAGCATACCCAGCACTCACATCAGATTGGCACATCCATGCACACTGTAACCTGTCTCAGATTTACTTCTCGCAAATGCAAAGTATAGGACAGCTGTGAGATCCTATCGTCACATAAGGCATGTCAGCAGTCTTGTGCCTTGACCAAGACGACCTAGATTGTGACTCTGGCATCTGCAGGCTGCAGAAGCAGCACTGCGCGAGCTAAACATCTATGAGCCAGATCCTGCAATATATAACTCGGTGCTGTCAAAAGTGCGCATTGCCTCTCTGGACTGTTATATTCGTGAGGTGAGCCACACCTTTTTGCAATATGCCATCAATGCAAATTTTGCATTCACATTGCTCTGCTTTGCACCTCCTACACAGCTACATTCCACTGTCACTTGCACCAGTCTTGGCACACTTGGGTGGAAGCAGCTAGAGTCATACTTCAGACACACCAAGTTAGGAGCAATTGTGCATTGGGACTTCCCTGTGCAACATACAACTTTGCCATCCTCATGCTAGACGAGTTCAAGTACAGAGCATGCTGCATGGACATCATACACAAGACCACGCCATGCTGTGACTTCTTGCTGATTAGTCCATTTGTAAAGGTCTTGCTGCTGCTCCTCTTACTTCTCTGAGCCTGTCTGAGGTTTGCTCAGAACAGTCACAATTTACACATCTCATGCACTTGTTCTGGCCTCTTTCAGGGTCAAGTGGCCAGCACCAAAGAAGCTCTGCAAGTAGCAAACGCCGAGGATTTTCTGCAGGCTGCAGAAAATGACAGCCTGGAGACCAAAGCCACACAAATAACCCAGAAGTGGATCAAGATTGCAGATCCCTGCACCTTCAGGCTGATTGCCAAAAATGTGACAAGCTTGCTGCCCCGAGAACAGCGCGAGCTGAAGGTCAAGACGTATAAGCAGCTGGAGGAACTGATACAGTAAGTCCTTGTTTTTGGTATCTTGGGTGAACGGAGATGGACATGGTCTGCATGTCCTGATTGCCCCTTGTGATGTCAGCATGCACCTTGTTTGCAGTCTGTATTGACAATCTGCCTGTAAATCTGTATCGTGAAGGGCTTTCTCAATAGCCATGTGAGGGCAAACTCTTTAACAATGTATGAGAGTCAACATAACGTCGACAACATTAGCAACCATATGGCTTAAACTGGTTCGCCTGCAACAGACTTGCGTGCGATTCTGCAGATCTTTTCAGCTGCTGGATGACATAGTTGACATGGCTCAACAGGGAGATGGGACCGCCCGTGAGAGGGTTCCTGGATGCTTGCAGTTCACGCTGGCACACATCACCAGTTTTGAGAACTGCATACTGACTTCTCTTGGCTTTGAGCCGGTGCTGGCTACATAGCCTGGACAATAATCAGGCCTGGCCACAGGCAGATAGTATGCAATGACTGTCACTCACATCATACTGATCCTGTTCTGCCAGACTGTCTTTGACGATCGACATTGACTATCTCTATAGACTCACCGACGAGTTTCCTCTGATTGCATTGTGCTTTTGACAAATCGGATCTCAGATTACCCTGCCTGAGAACACTGTACAGGCTCTGATGCTTCTCTTCAATCAGCACACAAAGTTACTCATTTTTGTGTATCAGTTTCGGTGCAGTTGCTGTTGTCCCAGATATTAACGTCGATTGTTTGATCATGTGTCAAACAGCATCGAATCAGGAGTGATACGACAACAAGTAGTGAGCGGGAGGAGGATGTTACACATTCAGCCAACCGACTAGCTATATAAGTTGTACAGATGTGCCAAATTTATCAAATTATCTGGTCAACAACAACATCAGCAACAAGTGTTTATCAGTGGAAATAGTCTGAACAAACATGTAGACCATATTGTTGTGAGTCACCTCAACGCACACACCAGCAGAGGCACTGATCATGATGCGAGGGGTGGGTACAACATGGATCTGTCAAGCGACAGCTGTGAGGTCAAGCGCAATATGCGCTCTTGGCGCTTGTAGGCCTAGACGGACAACACCGCCACATTTAGGCGGCTCCAGGATGCAACTACTCATCGCATATGCGATGAAGTAAGCAACTCAGCATCAGCAGGCTTGAGTGATCGCTCCGCGTCACAAGTTACTTACCTGTGTCTTGCAGAAATGCAGCCCAATGTGCCGCTGGAAAGGCAGGTATGACGGTCAAGCGGCAGTCAGCACAGTTCTGGCGGATCTTTGCCGTCATTGCGGACTCTTCCCAAAGACCACCAAACTGCGGCATGCAGACCAGCTGCTCAAGTACGACCAAGTTCTCCAGCAGGTATGATTGCTGCTAAGCCACGATTATGGTGCATGCACGCTTTTGACATGCACATGCACACCAATGTTACTGATGAGCTTGCTTTGCAGGTGTGCAAACACCAAGCAAAGCTGTTGGAATTGTCTGCTACTTTCAAAGTCACTGTTGCATTCTTCATCTGGTACAGCTTCAGCTGGGGCAATATCAAGAAGCACGAAACACTGGCCACAATTTGGCAGCGATCTGTTGAACATCGTGCTTCCACAGCTGCCGTGGACAAGGAGGACATAAGCCAATACAAAGAGGAGATGAGCCAGTTTCTGGACCTTCATCACACAGATGAGATACCATTAGTTGCGCTGCAGCACAGTGGATATCCTCATGCTGCGGTAGATAGCACACAAGACTTGCAACAGGACTCAAGCTGTGTGGGTCCTGGAACTCTCTTCTTCTTGAACTCTGTGCTGCAACTCAAAGTAGACATGGGCATTGATCCTGAAGCAGCATTCACCCCCTGGGACGACAACTTCTCTCATTCCTGCCAGCCACATCAGCCCACAGATGCTGATCTATTTGCCTCACTGTCGCTTTGCAAGCACATGGGGCCAATCCGTGCTGCTGTTTTGCTACTCAAGCTCATTTCCCTTGCTAGCAGTGCCAAGGGTGCAGCCGACTTTAGCTTGACAGCATTGCATGCCCTCAAGCTGCTGTGTGACCGCGTCCACCTTGTAGCTGACTCCACAAGTGATTCAGAAAGTGTGATGGAGTACATGCTAGGATTCATGCATGGTACCTTGACTGATGACAAATATGACGATGATCAACTTTTCTGTGGTCACTTGACTCAGCTTGCCCTGCCTATCTTGCGCCAATGTGCCATGTTAGATGAAGTGGAGTCCACAGTGTGCTGCCGGCTGTTGCTAGCTGTGATGCATGCTTCAAAGCTGCATGTGTGTCAAGCCACTGCGTCCAGAATCATAGACTCAGGTATGACCAGCAGCTGTCGCTGTGTCTGATTATTCATCATTGTACTGACCATGTCCTGTCTGATACAGACATTATCCATACCATGTACTGCTGCTGTGCGAGCTTGAGCATGCTATGACGCTTTGGCGCTGTGGGCATGTATCTACATACAACTGAGCAACATGTTATAGTCGGCCTACTTGCAAAGCAGTGTCACTCATGCAGGCGGTTTAACAGCACTGGTAGCTGCAATGACCTACAGGGGTGGTCTGACTTGGTTCGCCTACCATGTGCTCGATCACATGCTGTCTCGCTGTCAATTACCAGCCAAGCAGATCAGCATGATCCAGGATAAGCTGGCTGGTATGCATGGAGTGCGTGTCCTCTCTAACCTCATGTCCCCTTTTGTCAGGAAACAGCAGCCAGCATGCCACCAGAAATTTTTCATGCTATGGGGTAAGCCTGCCCTTCATGCAGCAGGCAGCTCCAGGCCCTATTGGCCAGCACTGCTGCAACTTGTGCTTCTGTTTGCTTGTGCTACAGTATGAGGTCTCTGTATCTTGTCTGAATACATGTTGCTGTGCTGGTTCGCTCTGAGTAGCAGCATGATAAAGTTTGGTGGGGACTCCAGATATGCAGCCAGCTGACTGTTGCACAAAATAGGTTGTTGTTACAGCTGGTTCTGGGGCATGAAGCTTGACCAGATTAACACGCCCTTGTGCTGACAGCTCCACACACCAGAAACGTCCTGTAGCAAAGTGTGCTGTCGTCACAGCTCACCTCACTCACTCGACAAGCAGTTCAGAGCTGACAACATCAAATCAAACAGCCCATGCCCTGCAGTTGGTCACACCCTTTCCCACTCTGTGGCACCTGAGGAATGACAGTTGTCCTTGTGCTGCAGCTGCCGAGTCATACGGCCCCTGCCACATCACCCTTTCCCACTCAGTGGCACCTGAATGACAAGTGTCCTTGTGCTGCAGCTGCCGAGTCATATGGCCCCTACCACATCAAGCTGGCACCAAAACCTGAACCTGCTGTCTTCTTTCGTGGACTGGCCAGCCTCATTGACACCCTGCTCGACAAGCACCCCTTCAGGCAGGCATCGGCCAACCTCAGACGCACACCTGCTGGTCAGAGGCGGCAAACAGCACAGCCTACAGCCAGGTTAGGATCCGGCGCCATTGCGCACAGCCCATCTGTAGTTGGCTTGTCCCACAGCGCTCTGCCACTCAATGAACACTTTGGGGTCGTGGAGTCCTGGCCAACACCATCGGCAGCTGCCTGGGAGGACATCCAGACAGTAGCATGCAGGCTGTGGCTCACGCTTGAGTGGCTGCTGAAGCCGGACAAGCAGGCAGCTGAGTTTTCAGGTCCTGACATCCAGGGCTGCTGGCCGTTGACGCTCCAGCTGGCTGCGCTGCTGCACAAGCTGCTTGCTGGGCATCTGCTGGACCCCAAGCTGAACATGCAGAGGATCTTCTCAAGCGGGATGATGACGGTCATGAGTGCCTGGTACACACACAGGCTGCAGATACGGCATGTGAATGACTTGGGCTGGCTGCTGCTGAAGCGCATGGTGTCAGACAGCGGTCTGCGCAGCCTCTCCAACCTGCCTTCGACCCAGATCATGGATGCCATGACTGACCGTGCCAGGACTCCTCAGGACCACACCATCATGCGCGAGTCCTTCCCGGTCACTTGGCTGCTTGACACATTCTTTAGTGAGCGCTCCTGTTCAACGCATTGCAACAAATAGACAACAAGTTGAACAATGATTGCACATAATGAATACATTCAAATGGATACAGCCTTGTCTGCGTCATGTACATAGCATCCTCTGCGTTATGCTGAAAGCTGAACATCACAAACGAGCCTGGCCGCAAGCAGACACTGCTTGAGCATATGTGATCTGGCTTCAGCTATGCATCTGTAGCTGCGGCTCAGGGCAGAGTACCCTGTGCATGTCAGCATTGATCAGAAGGCTGCTCCGACTCAGCGGAGAGGATTTCCGTGGATGATTTCCAGGATGTCACACGCTGTTGACTGTTTGCCTGCAGGACCAGTCAAGAGGGTACCCATCAAGCCCCTGTCGGGCCTCTTTGCTGATGCGCTATATGCTGCCATGGGCACTAAGCTGAACTGTTGCCTTCTGGTAGAACAAAAGCTGCACCCAGGGTGCAGCTACCATCAGGCTATTAGTGACCTGGAGGGCTGCAGGCCGATGCAGCTGACCTTGGCTGCTTGCTGGGCGCGCATGATATCAGTGCACCTTGAGGGGTACCGGCCTGACGGCTTCCCACCCCCTCACCCCCATGCCTACCGCAAGGACACTTTGAACCTGGCTGTGACTTGCCTCAACAAGGCACTGTTGGTGAGTGCGTTTGGACATCCTGTGTGCATGTCCATGCATCTGTGCTCCTCTCTGTGTGTGTGCATTCGTGCGTGCGCGTGTGTGTATGGGTGTGTGTGTGTATGTGTGTTTGTGTATTGATGCATTGTGGGATATTCAATATTCCATATTCAATTCAATATCCCGCATCGTACACAATACATAAAAAATGTGTTTGCCAAAACATTTTGTCCAGAAGCCACTCAGACAATCAGAAGTTCGTCTGTCTGTTGGCTTGTGAATATTGTTGCTGTGCTCATGCATCTAAAATGCATCTTTGTCTGATGCTGAGCCCACACTACAGCCCACAATACAGAGCTGCTGCTTCTGTCAACAGGGGGCATAGTGATGTGGTCAGGCTGCAACATGCAATGGCATGGCTACAGCTTGAAGCTGCACTCCATCATGAGCTACGCAAACCTCATGTCCATGCAGTCAGTGCGACAATACCAATCAAGCCACACATGCCCACATATGCACACCTGGGCAGCCCGGTATAATACTTGGCTTCTCATTAAATTGACGCCAAAAGGCGTAGTCTTTTCTTTTCTTTCTCACATATGCACAATGCCAGGTACCTCTGCCCTGGTCGATGGAGCACTGCATTGGACTGCAGCGGGTCATGATGCGAGTGAGCGAAGTGATGCAGCCCTTCCAATACCAGAAGTATGACAAGTACAAGGACGTCAGCTTGGAGGTAACACACCAGGAACATGTCAACCTCAACTCAAGCAAGCAAGCAAACAAATCGTGCTCACTCCCTCAACCTGAGCTTGCAATACCCTCTCTGACCAATGCAAATGTCGTATCATTGTTCTTGCTGCATGCCATCCGCATGCCTGGCATGCTCCACAGCTGTGCATGCTTAGGGGCAATAAAGCACCCTGCATATACTTGCAATGACTGATCACAGCTGTGTCAGCCAAGTTTTGTCCACTAGGTACCTACTAGGTGTGTCTATGCATGCATGTGCTGATGCATAACAGTCTGTGGTGTGTCTGTGGCTTTGCAGAGGCGGGAAGATTGTGTGCAGCTGCTGGTGAAGTTGCTGCAGCAGTGGCGCAAGGCAGGACCTGTGCCAGGCCTTGCAAGCTTGCTCATGGTGGGAGCAGTCCATGCACTGCTTGCCCTGAAGCCTGCAGAGTTGACCCTGAACCCTGTCGGTGGAGACAAGACCACTCAGGTATCATGTTTTGCTCACTGTCCATGCATCTCATGCTTGTTTGTGCACAACAAAGTCATGGGCACTAGGTTGCCAAGCTGTGTCTGTGTCAAGCATGTTCCATTGCTCTGCTGTGCTCATAACAGCATCTTGGCTGCAGTGACGCTTTGCATCTTTGAAAGGAACTGTGGCAATGTCTACATGTCAAAATGGTGATGTGGGCTCAACTTTATCAACAGCGCCTCACCATTTGCCTGCATGCCAACAAGCAGTTGTCTTGTATGCATGGTCCTTGTTGATGCACCTTTCTGCTTTTGATCAACCGTTTTCAGCCTTTGCATTGTACCTGAGCTGCATAGCTGTTGACCCAAAAGCCTTGGGAGCCAGTAGCGAATCTCACTTGCAACTGCATTGCCTTGCAGGGCTTCCAGACAGTGCTTGTAGATCTGCTGGTTGATCTGAGCATTCAGGCATGTGTCATAGCTGACTCAGACAGCTACCTGCATGGTCACCTTGGTGACCGCCTCCAAGAGCGGCTGCCCAGATTGCCAGCAAGCATAGTAGACACTCTCATGAAGGCCAGTATGCACCCGTTGCAGAAGGAGTACTTTGTGCAGCACGCTTTCTTGCCCTGTGTTCAAAGCTTTGTGGAGGATGCACATCAGGCCATGATGCATTGGGAGGCAGACAATGCGCAGATGAGACTAGTCATCCTGCCAGCAGCGTTCACTCTCATGCTAGGTACGACGCACACTTTTTTTTTATGTAGTGTGAATACGTGACAAGAATACAAACAAAACGGGTACGTTCAACATTAAACAAGTAAACAATGACAATAACACTCATATTCTTTTGCATTGTTGCACAGAAAGGCATCAGCATCAGCCAACAACATGCAAAGTGACAATGGTGCGTCCTGCACATGTGCGTGTATAGTAAAAGGATGCTATCATGGTTGTGTGCAGATCCTCACACCCATGTGGGCACCTGTCCCTCAACAGCACTCATCAGCATACTTCTTCAGCAAATGGAAGCATCACAACTCAGCCAGCACCCAACAAGTGTGCATGTTTTGCCTCATCCTAGTCATCTGATGTACAATCCTACCCATCCTCTCGTATGCAATAGGCCATGTGGCACTGCACCTCACAGGGCTGCCAAAGTGCGGCACAAAACCTAATCCTTTCTCAGACCCATATTCTCTCAGTTGCTCTGTGTAGACGAGAGGTTCAAGATGGTGGCAGAAGGCAATGCCACAGAGCCGCTGCTGAAGCAGGCACTCCTGGCAGCGCTGCAGTCCCTCTTCCTGCTAGTAAACAGGCTGGTGCACCTACATGAAAGGGGGGCCAAGCTGCCTGCAGGTGGCCCCTTCACTGCAGAAAAGCTGCACATCATGGTGCAGAAGAGGGAGAGCTCTGAGCAAATTGGTGAGCTTCTGTCTGAGTTTGATCGCCCTCAGGGGACTTTATCTACAGTTCAGCATGAGCCATTGATATTACGCTGTGCTCTCGTGTTTGGGCTTGCCTTTCAGCCCATCCTGTACACAGTAGCTCTAGGTAGCATCATGAGCCAAGATCTGGTCTATCTGGCACAAACTGTTGAGGCTTGCTTCCTGGGCTTCCATGTCAGTGGGGCCTTTGATTGCAGACCTGATCATCTCAAGCTTGGACAGCATACAGAAGCAGCCACCCTGGGCGGTTGCTCTGGCTGAGGTGATGCGTGATGAGTGGTGCAGCAGCCACAAGTCAGCCAAAACCCGGCTGGCTGTCAGCTTGCAAATCCTGTCTGAGAAGAAGTTCTTGCCAGGTCCTATCACCAAGCGCCTGCAGGGTTGTTCTGCTATTGGGCGAGCAAGCATGCAGGTCAGTTTGGCATCACTGAGTTTGAGAGTTTCTTGCTTAAAAAGTGCTGGGTGGCAACTACGGCAATGTTGCTTATCAGGTGAGTCAAACATTGAGCACATGCATTGCAGTCAAAGCCAGGATCAGCCTTCACACCTGTGACAACAGAGGCTCACGCAGCAGCTGATGCAGCAGCTGCTGAGCTCATGGCTGACGAGCAACAAGCACAAGCACAGCAGCAGCACGCAGCCGCAAAGGCAGCAGCCAAAAAGGCCAAGAAGCAGAAACAGAAAGCACAGAAACAGTTGAAGGCTCAGCAGCCTGTCCAAGAGGACGTTATGCCTCCAGCACAGATCTTGCCATCTGTAGTAGCATCACAGTCTGCTGCTTCTGACTCTGGCGGGAAAGACTACGCAGTTCATGCTGGCAAATCTGTCTCAGCCAGCGAAGCAAAGCGCAATTCTAAGAGGGATATGGGTGCAGAAGGCACACAGGCTGAGGCCGTGGCTCAGAAGGCATTGCTCATGGGTGAAGGAGGGTCAGACACCATTCCCGCCTCCTGGTGACAGTGTGGCAGCAACTGCCCTCGTAACAACTTGAGTTGGCAATGTGAGACTTCATGTGCAATGTGACTCTTCTGATGTCGTTGTTAGCATTTTATAACATCCTAGCTTTGTTGCATGCCATATGCGTAGGCAAAGTTGGAATTGATGGTTGTCTGTGTTGATCATGCCAGGTCATGTCGTATGCCTTGATATGACCTGGCCCCTTGCATGAAGACACTTGCTACAATGAATGCTGACACGTGTGACTGCAAAGAGAGTGAATTTCGAGATGTTACCAGCAAGCCATAGCTCATCAGGAGTTGGAAAGCGTCAAAACCATTATCATTATTTTTATTGATGAAGCAGAAGCAAAACAGCCTCTGGGCTTTGCAAGTGATGAAACCAGTCGGTTCATGACAGCTATTACAATATTGAGCATGCACCTGTTTGCAGTGGCCACAGGACATTGGTAAGCAACATCTGATTGCCTTGTTGCAGCCCTTAACTTGTACAGCCTGCAGGGTTCTGAAGAGGTTGACTATGCTATCAGCAACATGCTGCGTGCAGCAATATGACATTGTAGCACTGCTGACAAAACACGTTGGCAGAATGCTCTATCATCACTTTTTAGGATAAATTCAAGTGAATGCAGAAAAATGTTGCGAGCAATATGCTGGTCTGATTCTGTGCTTGGAAATACCAGGCTTTGTTGAAGCTCAACACCATGTGATATAAACCTTGCAATGTTGTCAGTGGCCAGTGGCATCCTCCACAAGAATCAGGCTTTGAAGGCGCTCTATGTTGAATTCAAACTGGCTCAGCTCTTTTGCAAACAGCATTCTTGAATGCCCGTCTGGTGTCAAGGAATGATACAGTACTGTACTTGCAACATCAGCATTAAACTCATTTGTCATGTGTTCATGCAATTGCTGTGGGGACTCAAATTTGCTTATGTATCGCTTTTGAAATTCCTTGGCAGGAGCTGACTCCAGTGCAGCAGAAGAGGGCTTCTGGTAGTAGACCTGCATTGTCCATCAAAAGCTCTTATCTGCTTGTGGCAGAAAGGCCACCAAGCATCTTGATAACAGGTCAGCCACATACGTGAACAAGGGAAATACAGGTGCATGCAATGACATACCGTGACTGGTAGCAAACCTCGATCAAATGCACCCACAACCCTTTTAGAAGGGTTTCCGCCCACCACAAGATTAATAAGCCCTGGCGCGATCTACAGAATCACCAAACAACATATCTATAGAGTTCCTGTGTTAAGCTTGTAGTGCAAGAGACTTCGTAGTAAACGCAGACCTTGTCAAGTGCTTCCTTTACTTGAGCATGTTGATCAACACGTTCCGCTGCATCTTCAGTCTGTAATGCATTCATAGATGAACTTGATTGTTGCGTTGTAATCCAGCAGCTTGCCCACATTCAAAGCAGAAACATTCAAAAATACCAGGCCTGCTTTTATGGCACTCTGCACCCAGGGAGATATTGGGGATGTTGCTGGTGGAGACATTGCAAAAAGAAAATGAGCAGCTCCAGTCTCTGCGGGCCAACCCAAGTAACTTATGTGTTTGCCAGGACGATCAGCACTGCTGAATAAGTGCGATGATGAGTGCTGAATCAGTGACCTTTGGGTTCTTCCCGGAAAGCAACGACTGTGCTGACATCAATCAGCATGAGCTGTTGCAAGGTGCGTATTGCAGCATCTTGATCACCCTGCACAGAGCATGACAATTTTAAAACCCATGATAGACTTGACTCACAGCATGGAAGTAATGCAGCTGTTACCAGCGCATCAATGACCACAAGGTGCTGCCTGTCTGTTAGTACTTGAACTACTTCAGACAAGGCTCTGGAGTCAAGATTGCCTGCAGACACATCGGTCAATCCAGTGCTTCCTGTGTGACCTTTCAGAGGAGTTGACGTCAAGCAGCACACGATGCAGCCCTTGTATGCAGATGACCTGGCAGGATGAGGATCAACCCGCCAGTTGCGGCAGCAACAGATTGCTTTAACTCCTCCCACCCCCTGCACAGGGCAAGACGTGATGTGCTGAAAGGGCTTAGACAACAAAATGCTGTTACCTACAAAGACCTACTCGTAAACAATTTGGTGGACATGTGCAGTCGCCAAACTGCGCCTAAGGTCGGGAGACAAATGATGGGGTGCATGTGTTTCTACATTGAGACTCCAGAGAAAGTCTGCCACAAAAGCGGTTGCTGTATCTCCAGGGGCAATCTGACCTCGGCCAATCAGCAGCTGCGGAGTCAGCAGCGGACTGAACGCAAGAAATTGAGCAGTGGCTGTGCCGAAATTTTGTTAAAGCCCGTACCTTGTCGTTGTCAACAGCGCAGCCTGTAACGTAATCATGCAAGGGTTCTATGGCTGAAACCGACTCGTTTTTGTTTGTATTGTCATGGCCAGCAACGCTGCTCTTGGCAACAAACAAAGGTTCGTCCTGCTTTTTCAGTACTTTGCAGCTTGAAAGATTTCGTCCACGAGTTAACCTGGTCGTGACGGTAGGGATCCTCACAGACACTGCCAGTGCACTGGTTGCATACATGCGGGATGTGAATGACATCTGGAGAAGTGACATTCTCCAAGTTAGTGGAGCTGTCTGCTTTAGCGCAAGTATCGAATTCGGTTTGGGAAAAATGCTTGGCGCAACAGGACACGACGTGCACACATACCTCGCTGTGTTTTAGCCTGGTGTGCAGCGCTCACTTCACACTGGATGCTTCCGTGTGCAGTGTCATGCGTTACTTCTTGGAATGGGATCACGTCATACGCACGTGGACGTAACACGTCATATAGGTTAGATGTTTCTATCATTGTTGAGCGAGAAGCAGCGCGCTGGTTTAAGGACTTGCTTTTTGACACAGACCATAGCAGCTTGTCAACTCTACAGGACTATCTACAATGCCAATCATTCAGCTTACCAGTACTCTGATCAGACTATCAGCTGACTATCTGCAGACAAGTCCTGTACAGTCATGACTATTTGTCTACTGTCAGATGCTCACACGAGATTGATCAGTGGGTTCAGGTATGCTTGCCATGGCCTACATATTGACACAGGTCGCTTTGGCAAAGGATGTGCACATCGCAGCAGAGAGGACAGGGTCTGTCTTGTGTGCATGTCTGGCTCAGTAGCTACTATCGAGGACGAACACCATTGTCTGTTTGACTGCCCCGCATACAGTCACATACGGCAGCAGTACAGCCACCTTTTTCATCAGGCTTCACCTTCAGTAGCAGCTTTTCTGGTTACTGACCAACCCAATGTGGTAGGCATCCCAAGAGTTGTTCTAAACATTTGCTCAAAGACAGATTGTTTTGGCCAGTCCACTTTTAGCTTGGCTTCTGAAGTTCAACTCTGTAGAGCTAGACTAGTGTAGAATGTGTGGCGTTGCAATAACAGCGCCCTCCTTAAGGAAGCTTCATTACAGCATCACTCCAGCAATTTCTTTGGTGCTCTTTGTCGAACGCATTGAACATATAGTGCTTAGTGTATGCTGTTTCGCCAGATATTGTTTGTTCAGTCCTAAACACAGAAAGTAATAAATTTATTGATTGATTGAGAACTGTACATTCGTCTCTTCATCTTCTTCGATTTATCCAAATCGTCTGTATGCAACGTGCATGCTTGAACAACATCGGGTCCCAGCAAACAACGTTGCGGGTAGTGCACTATCAACAAGGTGTCAACATCAGGCAGCTCTGTGTCGCCCCTGACGTATAACGCCTGTCGTGAAGTAGTTACCAGCCCTTGCAGAAGCTGATCTCGGACCTTCTTGCGTTTGGCATACACAGTTGTTGAGCAGGCGGCGATTTTTGATCTGACGGCCTCTGGATCTGCGCGATGTTTTGCGCACCACATCCTCGGGCTTGCACCTGCTCAACCACCAAGCAGCACACCGCTAGTGCACATTCACACAGCTGTCAAGTACAAGCGAAGTCAGTCAGTAACAGCTTCGGGTTGAGACATCTCACATCCAAGTCATCTGCAAGACAGGTGGGTGTTGATGACCGATGTGCTGACTCGCACCAAGGATGGAGACCGATAGACAAGTGACACTGCAGGCCAGACTCTGCATACCTTGTACTGCTAGCTCAAGTCATCCCTGCCATGCCAGCACTGTGGACAGGCTGGTTTCAGGCCTCATGGCTTGCGCAGCTGCAGCAAGCATTTCCCTGACCCTTCCAGCGCACAGTGCATTTGCTGGAGAGCTGCAGCCTTTCCTCTCTTCAACAGGTATTGACCTGGCAGCTTTTGGCGTACAGATGAAGGGTGATGTTGTGACATGCGCTTGGCATCTGGCATCTGATGCCTGTGCATCATAGCATAACCCTCATCATGTTGTAGTACAACGATTGTGAGCTGGCTAATCCATTGAACTGTGCACAATCTGATTGCTGACAGTCATCCAGAGCTGTCACCCAAGCCTCACAAGTTCTGCCAGCTGAAGAAGGCAAAGCTTTTCTTGAGAATGGCAGCAGCCCCAGCTAGGGACCATTATGCCCATACAATATTGTTCTGGTCATAATGAACACAGACAAGGCCTCGTTCATGTTCTTTTGGTCATATTGCGACACCCTCAAATGCAAACAAGGCCTTGCTAATGTTCTCACTCAGATGTCTTTCTGCTGAGTCTTTGCCTGGGCATCTGTCAATAATCACAGGTGGTAAGGGACTGCTAGCTGACGAGGAGCAGCGCCTGTTCAAACTGAGGCAGGAGAAAGAGGAACAGGTTCAGCGGGAGATCAGCAAGCAGCGTCAGATGTTTGAGCGGGAAGCCAAGGATGGGCAACTGGACAAGCTGTGCGCCACACCTTTCGGTGTTGATGTTGTCGGCATCACAGAGTTCATTGCTCTGACTGGAGCCCTGGTGGGAGGTACACCTTCTGCCCTTCACTGCACCCAATGGCAGATCCATTCAGATATGCCCAGCGTACATTTGGCTGCTTACACACTCATCAGGAAGGGAACAGCATACAGTGACAGCCCATGAGCCCAGCAAGAGCAGCCTAAAGATCTTAGCCGCAGTTTTTGACAAATTTTGTGCCCAAGCAGACCTCTAGAGATGTATGGTAGTTGTGGTTGATACTGCGTCTGTCATACACGTCCTAGCTTGTAGGATGCTACAGCTTCTTTGGGTGTAATCTTTACAGGCCTCCAGCCTGTTGCACTTGGTGTCAGAGCTGGTTCAATCATCACTTCTGTATTACATATGGCGGCCGCACAGCACTCACTTTGATACCACCATCGAGCTGATGATGGTGCTAAAGAGAGTGCTTTGTGGAAGCGATTTGCAATGTGGAAGCGATTTGCAATGTGGAAGCGATTTGCAATGTGGCACTGTTTATCAAGCCAGCTCTGAAACTATACGTAAGAGCCAGCTTGCCAACAGGGATCTTTGGAGATGTGCTTTGGACGTGTCGTGTCTCAACTGGTAATGTATTTGTTACACAGCTGAGACTGGATTACCACGGAGTGCCTCCTCTTTTGCTTGTTTTGCATGGTGGCGTAGGCTGAATGGAACATCGCTGCTGGCAAACACTGACCGCAGCTGAAGTTGAGAGACCTCTGGCACAGCATGTCAGTGGGTAGCTCCGCAAAGGATACATGCAATGTCAAGAGCCAAGTCTGCTGTCTAATCAGGACTTGAGACTTGTCTCTTCTTCTTTGGATTCAATGCTTAGGGCATTCACAAAAAGTTATGTGGAACAGTGTTCATGCTGTGCTGCATACAAGGACCTGTTGCATTTGCTGTGCAGGCTTTTCAGCAAGACAGCGCAAGCTTGAGCTGGAGCGATTGAATGAGCAGCTCAGGAAGATCAACATGAATCTGCGGCAGCAGGCGCGAGCTGGCACCGTCTATGCCCCCGGGCTGATGTATGCACCCACCCCAATGCCCAATGTGTCAATAGGAAGTGAAGATGATGGCGGCAATCAGGGAGGGGCGGCCACATTGGTGGTCCCCGGGTCACGCCCCGAGGCCCCAGAGGACCCCCAGGTAGCTTTCCTGGCATTCGAGATTCACACTGTGACTTCAAGTGGGATTCACATCTTTACTCTGTGTATGTACTGTGGGTGAGGCTGCTGTCAGTTGCATAGCAGTTTCCTCAGGGTCAAGGAAGATAGTGTGACAAACTGTTGCTGGCTTGCATGCCTTGTTTGGGGGGCTTGGACAAACAGTTCCTTGCCTTGTCTGGCTCACAGAGCAGTTAGCATAAGTTGACTGCTAAGAAAGGCATTTTTGGCAGATGTCGTTGATGTGAGCTTTTGTAACTTCATGTGTACCCACATACTTGTGACGCCTGTGTTCAGCCCTGGTCATTGCATGTTGCCTTGGAAGACTACAGACAGTGCTGCAAAGGCCAGCAGGTGCAGGCAATGTCCTTATCACCACTTTCTAGGGGCGTAACAACTGTGTCAAGAATGATTGTATGATACGCTGTCACCGTGCTAGTACATGTTTTTGGCTCAATTTGTTGTTTAGAAGACCAGCATGGTGTGTAAATGCAGAGCGAGATGGAGGCAATGCCCTTGATTGACTCAGCGCTCAGCTACTCGCCAGCCACCTACAGTGTGATGGCCAGCATAGATGAAGATGAGATGACACTTGAAGCCAAGCAGTGCTTGTCAGCCTTGAAAGAGGGCAAACGGTCAGTCCACCACCTGGCTTCACTCCAATGTTGTTCCATTGACATGAACTGCAAGAGCAATGAACTCAGCTACTGGGCTTGAGTCCATCGCTAAACCTTGTTGCAATGCAGCAGTGCTAAGCTCACTTATTGCTGACATGTCAAATGCTGCACTGGGCGCTTTGAGAAGAGCATGCAGTGATGTTATGGCTGTGTGCAGGTTACTGAAGCAGGACAATGGTGCATCAGCTTTGGTGAGGTTTGAGAAGGCACACATGCTAGCAAGATATACAGGAGATCAGGTTCAGCAAAGACGAGCAGTGCGAGGGCTTGCAGCAGCTGCCAGGCTGCAAGGTCAATACAAAGCTGCAGTACATCATCTAGAAAATGTGCTGAAATTGTCTGATCGGATGAATGATCATGTTGGTGATGCTGACGCCTACGGCACCATTGCTGACATCTACACAGACATGGGAGATTTCGACAAAGCTGCAGAATACTATGACAAGTACATTTCTCAAATGGACACAGACGGTCCTGTATAATAGGCTGCAATACTTGCTCAGATTTTGCTGCTGTCATCTTGCAAAGTAACATAGCTTAGTTCAACAAATTGGCACTCTTGAAGACGTTGTACCCTTTGGGCAAGGTTTGGAGCATTGTGTTTCTGATGTGCCATCACTGCTGCATATGCTGAATTCATGCGAATCGTCAGAGTGTCCATTTTCAAAACGGCAGAGAGAGCTGTCTTGCCCATCATGCTGTGCTGCATATGCTTACACTGTAATGCTACAAGTTGGCTATCGGTAAATGTGTTGGGCTACAACTATCACTGCAAATCAGAGTCATGTACATTCCTTGAGGCAGGTGCTGCGACTACTTCAGTACCGGTAACAGCTACAGTAGTTTGACTTTTGATGCCAAGCAACTCTTTTATTTGTGTCCCAGACATGGTCTCTCGCTCCAGCAGAGCCTTGGCTAGTGTGTGCAGGTCTTTGTCATGCTGTTTGAGCACAGACTTTGCCCTCTCATATGCTGTTTGCACAAGCCTCTTGACCTGCATGTCCAACTTACAGTCTCTCACCACAGCCCAAGTACATGCGACATATGAGGCCATTAGAGAGTCAAGGTGCACAATGCGTCACAGCACGCTGTTGCTTGCTGCAGGCAGAGCAAAAAGCAGCTCTTGTGTTGAGAAATGTATGCTCCTGATCCCATCTGACGCTACTTGGGCAATGCTGCCTGCATCAACTATGTTGAACGCATTTTGACAAGAATGAGAAGATCAGCGTACCTCTTCCTCGACGGCAGACCGTGTTTCAGATGACAAGCTCCTGCCATCATCCTCATAGTCGATGCTGATGTTGCCCACCTTCTCACTCATGCCATACTTAGTCACCATATTCCGCGCAAGCTTGGTAGCTTGCTCCAGATCAGAAGAAGCACCTATACATCCAAATCACAACTATGACCTCAAAGTTCAAATACCACGTCCACGTTTCCAGCATTGTGAGCCTGTTGCTCAATAGCAGACTTGTTCCGTGCAGCTGCCTCAGAACATGACCAAAGCTGCATGCTGTTGGAACGCACTTGCAACCTTGAGTCATTCTCACAAGAGGACAGCCATCATCCTGCTGAACAGATACAACAGGTGCAGCCACACACAGGGGTTGGAAACGCCGGAAGCTAGCCTGACAACCTGACTGGTGTATGCAGTGGCATGCAAGCAGCTGTGCCTCACACACATAACCCAGATGACCCTCAAGGTGGTGTTGGGCAGTGCAGTAACTCCCAATATAATTGTTCTCGTTCTCAGCATACCTGTAGTGATGTTGCTTTCGCCAAAGATGAGCTCCTCGGCTACCCTGCCTCCCATGCACACGTCTAGCTTTGCCAGCAGCTGCCGCCGGGACACGCTGGTCTCGTCGTCCTGATCAGGCAGCTGCATGACCATCCCCAAAGCCATCCCTGTAACACCCACAGCTTTGAAGTTCAGCAACATTGTATGGAACACCGCGTCAGCCAATGCCACAATCAGGTATACTGCACAGCATCAAACTGCCTGGCCGCAAGACAAGAGCAGGAAGACTGACAGAGCCTTTGCCAATAACTTTGCTGAAGAGGACAAGGACAGATTCAACTTGTATCAACCCCACCATTTGCCTCTCACGAGACTGCGCAACGTTCTGATTTCTGGAAACACTTAGTGACTGTGTACACAAGATGTGCCGCTGTGCTGAAATACATGCAAGACATCTGTAATGAGAAGGTGTGAGAGCGCACCTCTGGGCACAATCGTTGCTTTGTGGACAGGATGCGCTCCGTCTGTCAGCAGTGCCACCAGTGCATGTCCCCCCTCATGGTAGGCAGTCAGCTTCCGGTTGTTTTCACTGATGACAGCCGACTTGCGCTCAGCACCCATCATGATCCTGTCCTTGGCAAACTCCAGAGCTGCCATGCTGACTGACAACTGCCCTTCCCTTGCAGCCTTCAGGGCTGCTACGTTCACCAGGTTGGCTAGATCTGCCCCACTGAACCCGGGGGTGCCGCGAGCAATGATCTGCAGCAAGCACATTGTTGGCAAACATTGACATGGCCCAAATTTTGATGGAGGTCCTGAAATTTATGATTGAATGTGAAGCGCATCTGCAGAGTGGTAAGTGTGTGCGTGGCTGTGCAGCACTAGAGGGTGAAAGCCGTGCAGCCCTCAACATGCAAAGAGCTACTCAGAATCGGACTCAGACTCAGAGAGGGCAGGATGGACTCAGTGCCTCCCACAAGCACCATGGTGAACGAGCGTGCCATGTGCAGTTTGTTGTTCCATACACTTGTCTCATAAGATTGTGCCAAGGCCAGGTCCACAGAAGCACACCTTGAGGTCCACATCCTTGCCAGCAGGCACGTTCTTGAAGTGCACTTCCAGGATTTCCTTACGCCCCTTGACATCAGGGTTGGGCACAGTGACGTGACGGTCAAAGCGCCCTGGTCTGATGAGGGCCTTGTCCAGAGACTGGGGAAAGTTGGTGGCAGCTATGCAGATCACACCATCACTAGGCTTGAATCTGCAGTGCACATGGAGAAAGTTCAGGGTCTATAGTGGCTTTGAGAGCGTATCATTTACGGATCAAGTGCATAGACAGCAAGCATTAGCAGAGCTTGATTGACTATGCAGCAGCTACTAATAAAGATGTACCCATTCATGACTCAATGTGTGCTGATAGCTGGATCCTGCAATACAGCTTGACTTCTGCGCGGATCCAATGTTTGCCCAAACGCATGCAGCTGCAGTGCATGTGCAGCCTATGACATCTGCGCTGGACCATGCATGGCGGCTCTTTCAACTGGTGTCAGCCCACAACTTGACACTACACGCTGTGTCACTCTTAGAGAATGCTGAATCATACTTATAAACGAGCCATGTCGCAATTTGTGAAGTAGGTCTGAGCAGTCTGTCTGAGCAGTCTGTGGGAGTGACATAGCTTAAAGTGTCGAGTTGTAGACTGCTGCAGTTGCAAAACAGTAACTGGTTGCATGAAACGCCACATACACACTGACATCAACGCTGACTTGTGCTACAAGCTTGCACAGTACATGAAGAAGACCAGGCAGTTATGATTGCAGGCAGCAAGTGCATCATGTTTGACGGGCATGCTCACCCATCCAGTTCCACTAGCAACTGGTTCAGTGTCATGCGCATGTACTGCTGGTCCTTGCTATTCCTCTTGCCGCCGATTGCATCCACCTCATCAATGAACACAATGCAAGGCGAGGCTTTTTTGGCAGCTGTGAAAAGGTCTCGCACTCTGCGTGCTCCCACTCCGACAAACATCTCCTCAAACTCTGAGGCTGAGCAGTAGAAGAAGGGAACGCCGGCTTCGCCTGCAATGGCTCTCGCCAGCATGGTCTTGCCGGTCCCTGGGGGACCCACAAGCAGGACCCCCTTAGGGAGCTTACCCCCCAGGGTTGTGAACTTGTGAGGGTCCCTTAGATATGCTACAACCTCCTCTAACTCACTCTGCAGTTATGGCAGAAGCAACTGTTTGGCAATGCAGAAAAACCTTATATGATACTTGCCTACAGCGAAGAAACGGATGTCTACTGTTCATGCATTGTGAATATGCTCTGCATTGAGCACAGTCAGTGTTTGATGCATGGAGTGTTCTGTAGCATCACCCTGCAGCATCATCTATGTTGCAAGCTCTTGAGGAGGGCCGACTGCACGACTGGGGGCCATCAAATCTGACTGCCACGCTGAGCCATGTAGCACATCATGTCTGGCACATACAACATGCACAAGGCAATGCAGGGGCACCAGAGTGCAGGCATTGACTCCTGTGTTGACATGTATACACTGCATGTACCTTGGCTTCGTCCACACCCTTCACATCCTCAAATTTGGTCTTGCTCTCCATTTGGGGCTTCATGTCTGGATTGTTCAAGATGCCCTTGCCCAAGCCCCTCTCATCAAACAAGGCACCAATGCCAGAGATGATGAGAAAAGCGACTGCAAGCGTCCGTACAGTACGCCACAGCTGTGCCTTGAAAGTCGGTTCTGCTTGCATCATGTAGATGGGGTTCTTTGAGCTGCCCAACTCTGTTGCTGCTGCACCACTGTTGGCGCCTGCTGCACCTGGCATAGACGCTACATCCTTCTACATCCTTTGTTTTGCATAGTACTATGCTACAACAGAAAATTGCAAAGATACCAAAGATGTGAAGGGGACTGTCATGACCTGCCATCAGGGTTTGGCTTGGATCGTTGCCCAGATTGTTTGAGTTTTAGGGAAGAAAAAAAAAAGAAGAGCAAAGACTACGCCTTTCAGCGTCAACGTAATGAGAAGCCAAGTATTATGCCGGGCTGCTCACGGTGTTTGAGTTATACTCATTGATTAGAGTTGCATTGGAATTGCATTGACTTGGAGTTGCATTGACTTTGAGGTGCATTGGAGTTGCATTGACTCGGAAAGGAAGCACATGCAGTGACAAGCCAAACAATGTTGAAGAGAGACTATTGATACAACCTGGAAGATGACACCACATAAAATGCATTGTCCAGATGAAAACTTGCGAGTAGTGTTTCATGGTAGCCTTGCAGTGGGCATGAATCCTGCTACTCACCTCCAAACATTCTGTACAGACCACTACTTTGGGATGCTGGCGCTTCCTGGCTTGCTTGGCTGGCAAATGAGCCAAAGGCATTGGGAGCTGCATAGCTGGTGCTGGCACCACCTTGCCGAGCCTGTGCTGCTCCTCTCTACACACCAAATGGAAGCAGGTCAGAAATTGGGGCTTGATCCCAGAAGTGCTACCATGCATGTTCTGACTTTGTAGAGGAGAGTGAACCAGCAGACATGATACATTAAAAGAGGGAAAGGGACGTGCAACTGCTGGTATGTCAGAGCGGGGCTTAGCACCTGTAGCGTCTGAACAAGAGCCGAAGAGTCTAAGCGGTCAACTTTCACCAAAGCCTTGACATACTCCCCAAGAGTTGCCTCGCTGCTGATCACACGACCACCTTCGTATTGTCGTATGACAGCTTCAGGTTCTCCTCTCTGATTAAGCTGCCGAAGATAGCTAGCCTGCACAGTAAGTGCCATGTGTTGTCGCTGCATCCAGTTTGCCTGGCAGACTGACTACTTTGTCAGCGCAGTCTACCTGTCCGGCAGGGTCTTGCGGTAGCTCCTCACGCAAAAATCCAGATGACCTCTTCTGAACTTGGTTCACGCGTTTGGCCAAAGAGCCAGAAGTTTTTGCTGATCCTTGCTGCCTGACAGCGGCGACCTCGTGCAAGTAGCGCTTTGCCACGTCAGCAAACACCTGAAGAAAAGCACACAGTTCAACACAGGTTGACCTGCTGCACGCGATATACTACTCTTTGCGCAGAGGGTCACAGTGGCATGCTGTACCTGTCGCAGCACGTTATTTTGAAAGCCAGCCACCATCGCCTGCCGGCAGCCCTTTGTTCCTTGCGGGCGGTGCAACGCTTAGGTCAGCGGTGTCGCGAGTCCTGTCGATGCGACGACGATCACTAGAGCCTTCGTGGCATGTTGAACCCTTGCTAATTGCCCGTGCAGATTGCCAACCCTTGGGTGAATTACGTGGAACTACGCTTCTGTTGACCAAGAGTGAAGCAGCAGCAGAAGCTGGAGACTTTCAGAATGGGTCTGCGCACTTGAGCTTGATTTGAGTTGAGTCAACTTCCTCTCCAGATGCATTCACTCGCCCGTGCCTCATGCTCAACAAAAGGTGTAAACTAGCATGCTTCCTTGCAGCAAAGCAACAGCCTGAAAGCAACTGTTCGCTGCAGGCTGTGTAAGTCCAGAAACAACATTGCTTGTAAAGCGGAATAAACCGTATCATACAGAGGCAGTACCGGTGCCAATCAGACCCTACACTCCACCCATTGACATACTAGTTATGATAAGGGTACAACTGATGACGGGGGTGCAGCCATGCGCTTATGCTGCTTCACAGCCTCTTCCTTGAACATGGTCTTCAGCTCCTTCTTTGCAGACCGTGCCTCTCTCTGCAGTGCCATGCCATCACGAATCACAACCACCAAATCACAACTGCCAAGCACAGCTTGCGTAGCAAAACTGGACGCACAATGCTGTATCAAACAGACTCATGCAAGCAACCCATTCATCATCGGCACAAAACCCAACGTTCTGATGAACCGATGTGAGTCTCAAGGTACACATGTACATGATCAGCAAATACTTTTGGTGATAACAAGGCTGTGCCAAAGATAGGCCTGCAAAGCTCATACCTTTGCTTCTTTGACTGCACCTTTCCTCTGCTTCTTCTCCTCTGAGGATTCACCTTTAAGCCTGGGTTGTGCAGCTGATGCTGAGGTGGTTCGGCTGTAAGTCTCAAAATCCAACAACCTGTCATCCCCAGCGCTGCTGATTGGCAAACCTGCACACACATGGCACCATCCATTCAGAAGCTGCCAGTCAGTCGCATGGATGCAACATGTGTGACTCCCACCATAAAATCTTGTCAAAGTTGATGCCTGGCAGTCTTTTTACTGCCTGAGCAGCACACTTGTGTAGAACATGGGTGTGGAATGCATTGCAGCATCACAGCACACACCACAGCAGACAACAGCATGCGCCAAGTGCCTGTGCCACCCAGAAGGCCCAAGCATGTCAGCAATGCCATGCAGCATCCACACGTTAGTCCACGATCAGAATCCCCATCACATGCAGGCCCAAGTGCCTGTGCCACCTCCCCCCCCCCTTCCTCCCCAAGAAAGGCCCAGGCACACATTCAAGTCAGCAATGTCATGCAACATCCACACATCAGTCTACAATCAGACCCCCCTCACTTGCAGGCCCATGTCAGTTGCACTTCGCAAGCACACAGCGCTGATGCTGACCTGTCTTTGCTGCCAGCCTTATCTTGCCGCCTGCAGACCTGTATCGTCTGTTAGATTGCTCTGAAATGACTCCAGGATGGTTGTCCAGGTTTGAACGCAGCGACAGAACACTTTCGCAATCCCATCTTTGTTCAGGAGCATCATCAATGATGCGTGTGCTTGATGTGCTGGGCTTTGCTGGAGCCTCTTCTTCCTCTTCTGCTATCCTCAACAGCGCCTTGGTCTGCATTGCAATGTATGCGACAAGGTTTAAGCCGGCTCACTTCGCAAACATGGCCTGTCATTGTGTGAAATCTGGTATAACTGTATGCTGCAAGTGCAATCGCTGTAACAACATATCCCAGCATGCCCTGTGTATATTGTATCATGATCAAAAAAGCAACTAAATACCTTGATTACAGCAGCTCTGTCAAGAGGCTCTGCATCTCCTGCAGACTTGCGTCCTGCTGTGTTATACGCATACCCTGCCTCATGATTATGGTCCTGGGTGGGATGCTGGGCCAAGAACTCATCCAGCAGGTTGTCAAACTGGTCTACCGTCGCTACTCCATTGCCTTCTTCATCGTCTAGCTCGCCAATGTCATCAGAGTCATACTCTATGGCCATGGCTTCAAACCTGCAAGGTTTGCAGTCCTCATTTCATGATGCTTGCCTGCTTCCATCTATTACAAAAGAACACCTTGCATAATATATCAGAGTTCATATCACTGTATGTGCATGACTTAGCAGCCACCAACATCCACTTGGGAGGTTTACTTGATTATGGGAGGGGCAAACCAATGAAGCAACGTCTCTTTCTCCAGCCTTTTGTTGACAATGTTGACTTCACGACTTTGTGCTGCACACGATCACATGCAGCATGAGGAGAATATCGACCCATTTACCTTTCATCAATGACTGACAGGTTCTCCTTCCTGTCTTGCCGCTCAGGCCTCCAGTATGTTGATGCAATGGAGCCAAGCTTCCTAGGGCCCGCCCCAGCATGGCTGCCCAGCCTACTGATCACATCCTCTGACACAGCTTCACTACTGGACGCATATGAGTCATTGTCTGACTCGTCAGCTGCTGAGTCGGCTTCTGACTCTGAGGCGGCAATGTCTTGACCTCTGAGCTCTGCCTGAGTGCTGCCTGGCACCACTGAAGGAGCCTGAACAGGCAATGGAAAGTATGTAATGCAGCACAGGCATCACTGCGTTGTACTGCTGTGGTTGTGCAGCTTGCAACATGCTACATGGCAGATGCTCAGGGAATGACTGCAAATTGCCAAGAATCATTGCCGCTGCTGCTGTCAATGATGATTTGAATCTGTGCCAGCCTCTGCTCTTGCATTGGCCATGTAGGTTTCGTGTGTCATCACCCTCATTCTGAGAGCCATACAGCGGGCTTATGTTTATTGCCCCATGCTTTTGACGGCCAGGTGATACACATGGGCGTGCAGTAATTGGTGAACTGATTGGCTCTGGTTTGCCTTGGAATAGAAGTCATCTGAGGCTAGGAAAGCAGAGGCATACCAGGGTAGCAGACAGCACAAAGTCGTCCAGAAGGTCCCCTTGCCCTTCCCCATTGTCCTCAACCTCCTGATAATGAGATACAAGACGCTCAAGCTCGTCAATCTCTGCTTGTGCTGCACAGCACCAGAACCGTGTCAGCTGCCAGCAACTGGTTGCCTTGGCTGGCAACAATAGGAAGCATTATCAATAGTCAGACATGTTGCACAGGGGACACACTTGCATGTCGGGAGGTGTATGCACATGAATCTGATGAACTTCTGCGAGCAGATGTTCTTAAGGCAGATGTTATGCTGGAGGCAGAGAAAGTAGATGACGAAATCTGCAGGGTTGCATAAACACAGCAGCAGAATAAAATATACAAGTTTACTGCTTACTGGGTTTGTGCAACTTTGTCAACTCCTTGGAGAAAGCACTGACGCCGCCTGCACTTTGCGCAGCCTCAACCTGTACAAACAACATCAGATTTTGAGACTAAGACCATGGGCAGTAGGTGCGAGACTGCTGTGAGTAAATCTTCTGTTGATAAACGCATGAAGCAAAGCTGTACCACATCTTGTGCTGCCTGATGGAGGACCAGCTGTCGAGCGTCGAAAGCCTTCCGGTCTTCACCAGGTTTTTCAGTATTCAAGGCAGAAACGAAAGTAGAGGGGCCTGCACGTGCAGCGACTGATATAGGTGCTTCACACACAGGGCTTAGACTTCCGGGTTGTGTAGCGATACGCACCAACTTCTGCATCAGCGTGTGCCTCCGCGCCTTCAAGACTAGCTTGACCCTTGCCGAGTACTCGCATATGTTTCAGATAGTCATATCCGTCGTCAGGAAAACCGAGTTCTATCAGCTCTTTGCGACGGTCTTCACTGATATCGTCGACCTCATCCTGGAACCAGCGAGGAAGTAATGGAGCTCGTGGAGCTGTGTCAGCCTGCTGCAGGACCGCCTCTGCGTCGGGTCGACCGACGCCGACTCCCTTGCTGCTTTCGATCCATTGCCTGTCAGATGTTTCTTGACCCGCTTCAGCATTCCTATACACGAGGCTGTACGAAGCTGCTTGTTTCCTGTCGATGTAAGGCTTTGACTTGCCCATGGTGGCTCAGGACGGATAGCAGCGCAACTGTGCGAGAGAGTTGCTGGTGTTGGTCACAGGTGAGGCGGTTACGGAAGCAGCTCCGTAACATTACGGAGAACGTCGAGTGCGGGATGCTCAATTGGAGGAAGCTCAAACCTTGCCAGAGACAGCCAACAGTTTGTGAGCTGCTGTGCACACGTCTCTTCGCAAAATGTCCTGTGCAATTTTGGTGCAGGGTCTGCTAAGCGTTCATTGACGATCAGGTCAAACAAAACCCCTGGCAGGCCTCCTCTACGCTCAGGCCACTTGGTCCAGGGTCAACCCTGACAGGGCCTAGGCTCAACTAGCCTAGCACAATTATCATCCTGCGATATTGTCATATTAGAAGAAGTTTACATCAGCGACAGAGCGCTTGAGCAGTTTCTTGAGGTGTTTAAAACCGTATTTTGGCTTAGTGTGTCTCACGGTCAAGACAGATGGCTTCTAGACCGTTGTCAGTCATAGCAGCGGTCCGACAGCCTGAAGACATAGAGGTACCCCATGATATGGCTCTGCGGTCGTTCGCCGACGTTTGATCGCCGGTGGCCTTGCTTCGGCAGACCTGAGGGTCTAAAACTGATGTTAAGCTTCTGGGCTGTGTGCAGGATGTGGCTGAAACGCGAGCCCAGCTCGCCTATGCCAGATACACTGCGGCTCGCTACTGGGAAGATCTGGTTGACAGCCGTAAAGTATGCGCACAGGTGAGCTACCAGAGCGTTTCTTGTGTCTCTATTTGATGCCGGTTTCCCTGCCTCCATCCGCTCACGAACTTCTGACTCGTGGTTGCAGGTTCATACCGCTCACGCAGAGCTGCAGTCGGAGTTGCAGCGGAGTGCACGGAAACTTTGTATTCTCGAGAAGGTAACCAGTCCCTGGGCTGTCCCAAACTAAGTGAAACAACACCAAGCTATTTTAGCTTGTGCAAGACCCTCCCTTACTTCAATAGCAAATTTACTCTGCTTATGTTGCAGGAGCTCGAGACTCTGAATGAGCAGCACAAGGAGTGTGCGCTTGCTTATGCCAGCGTGGAAGGGTCTTCGTGCAACATTGAAAGACACCTAAGACAGGTCAGCAATGTTAATGGCTCATAGGTTTTAGCAGTAAATGTAAGCAAATTATGGTGTTGTTATAGCAATACATGATGTCTTTCCAGCAAGCCCTTGCGCTCTACTTAGGTGACTGCCTCGTACCGATGGCACAGCTCCAGAATCTGCTGTACTGCTGGCCAGTCAATAACAGCACTTTGTTGCCTGTATCAACAATCATTTCTTGGTGCCGCAGGAAATTGAGGCTGCAGACATGCTAAGGGGCAAGATGCAGGAGGGCTACAAAGAACAGCTGAACGAGCAACAGGGCCTTGTTGCAGAGCTTCGTCAGGAGAACAAATCTCTGATGGAGGTCAGTTGTGATGCTGCACTTGTAGAGCTGTACCCTGGCCATCAGTCACCTGCCTATGAGTGCCAGGTCGCACATCAATCTGTCAGCCTTTCTGTTTTGTCCTGTCCACACTTTGCCATCACTGAAGATGCACTGAGGCTTGCAATACAGAATGTACGCTCACATGCCAGGACGTGTTTCACAGTCTTGTTCGCCTACTGCAAGCATGTTTGGGTCATCAAGTTGATTATGCTGAGCACCACAAAGTACTACCACTATGCTGATTTGTGCCAATGTGTAGGACACTGCGCTAGGTCTCTTGAAAGCTAACATTTTTTTTTTGTTCAGGACAAGGCAGCATTGATTGAGGAGGTGGCAAGGCTGCGCCGCCATCTTGACATTGTCCAGAGCAGCCGGGCTACACCAACCAGTCCTGGACACATGGTGGGGGTCTGCCTTTTGTCACAACTGCCAGCTGCCAGCCTGAAGACTGTTGGCTGTATACCTTTGTCCCCCTGCCTGTATCAACCCCCTATTGTTCCACTGTTTTCCCCCATCCTCATGTCCCTTTGCCCAACCCCAATTGCAGTCATGACACAGTTACTTAAATTTCCGGATGGTGGTCAGCAAGTGGCTACGGACGTCCCAGGCAGTTGCTATAAGCCTTGCTATAAGCAAACCTTTAGAATCCCTAAGTAGTATCGCAGCAGCTCTTGATGTCATTGCAGGCCCATGCAAACCGGTGTGCTGTTTGTGCATTCTTGGTGCTGCAGGCAAGCTGCGACTCCATTTTTGGTGATGACAAGGCACATGTGTTGGGTGTCTTGCAGCAACACGCAACACTGCAGTGCAGCTTTTGCTCACTTACACCTCAAAGTCGTGCCCTTGCAGCATCACCACATCTGTGAATGCTGATTTGATGTTGTGTCTGCAGCCGAGATCTTCTTTGGGGTTAGGCATCGGTGGCTCTCCCTGGACCCCCTTTGCAGCCAACCCTTCATCTGGTGTTGCCAGCCTGTCTGACGCTGGATCACCCATGATCTCATCATCTGTGGCCAGTCACAAGTCAGGAGTGTTTACTTGTCTGATGGAGGTCAGTTGTGTCGCTACAACTTCTGGTGCTTGTAGGCTATGCCATGGCCATGCGTCAGATGTCATCTGTTAGTGAAAGTCAGATTGCATAAGCCTTTTGAGTCTATCTTGCCCTCTGATTGTCATCAGTGAACAAGCAATGATGCCAGCAGGTCTGCTTTGTTGACTCTTGCATGTTGAGCACAAGTGGGATTGCAGCTGTGCTAATGTGAACATGTGAGGCGCAATCCGCATATGGTCATGTTGAGATAACATGGTCAGTCCAGCTCCCAAATATTGTAGCAAGGCTGATGTGCCGGCTCAGCTGATCATTAGTAAGGGTTATGTTGTGTTCATAGAGAATTAGTGAGAGTTGCAGAGTCATGACAATATTGCAAGTCGTTACCGTTGGTAACTGCCTGCAGCGTCACAACTATTTTGTAGTTATTTGTAAGCCATTGTGGTTGGTCTTACAAAGCTGACAACTTTCTTGTGTGCAGGATCTGGCGCGTGCAACCCAGGAGCTGTCTAGGGGAGCCAACACTGTGCAGACCCCCGGGGCTACACCAGCCAGGCCTGCAAACATGGTGGGTGTCTGCTTCCAGTCGCAAGTGTTGATTGCTGAAAGTCTGAACTCTTCTCCTGTGTTTTCCCTGTTGTTCCACTACTTTGCCCCTCTTCTTGTCCCTTTTCTGCTCCCCATGCCCCTGAATTCCCCTCCCATACCCCCTCTAGGTTCCCTTCAGCCCCTCCCTTATAGAACAAATGGCTAGATATGGACCCAGGCTGTTGCACTCTCAGACACATGAGATGATGCGGCATTGCATCTGGTCAATGCTATGTCATGCTGTGTCCTTGCAAAGCGTTGCATTGCCTAGGACACTTGCATGTCTGTCTTGTTCTGCCCACTTTTCCCCTTCTCATGCCCCTTGCCCCCACCCCAAAC
>JAABUP010001047.1_pt1 | contig 59169 bp, 45 predicted proteins | sample 5559201 | NCBI WGS metagenome assembly JAABUP01 (sample SAMN10711887, study PRJNA513373) | rock metagenome | isolation source: Antarctica rocks | place: Antarctica | reverse complement strand
CAACCCCCATCTCCCTACCCCCAACACATTCTCATTCGCAACCCTTTCCTCTAACAAAAACAGAAACATCACCATTGCTATTTCTCCCACTCATAGTCTTGCACAAACCTTCCCTCCCCTTCTCTAAGTCGGTTATGGTATGTTGCTGGTTCTGTTGATGGGTGAATTTGTATGGCTGGCTTCTTGATGGAATATACCTTGGTTTTGGTTGTTGAGAGGGGTTGTAGAATAGTGCAGGAATGTTTTGATGCTATGCTATTCTATGCTATTCTATTTTATTCGGGACTCTGTCATCAATTTCATCATATCTCATTGATTAGCGGGTATATGATGGTTCTTTTCGTCTTTCTTTCTTTCTTTCATAAGGTATTATTGCAAAAGTTCAGTGGGAAGGTTTGGGGGTGTGGATATGTGTATATCGAAACGTAAGAATCTAATAGAATACTACCAAAAAGCAGGAACTTCATGCTCTTTCGGATTGCGAATCTGTCCATCATCGCCACTGGGATATTAATATGGATATTCGATGTCGAGCGATTCAATCATTGTGATTGAAGATTGGGTTTACGTGGAGGTTTGAGCTGGTGTATCTATACGCAAGGTCTTCGGGGAAGGGTCTCGGTATTTCTGAATTCAAGGGGGAGAGATAAACCAAGTTTCATTAAGAGAAGAATTTCTGTAACTCTAGTCTGTTGTCAGATATGCCCATACAACTATAAAGGTCTGATATCAATAGTCGTTATGGCCGTCTCAACCGTTCGCAAAATCCATAAACACCAGGAATGCAATCGTTCCCATCCGCCCCGTTACCCATTCCAAAACCAATGCATAACACCATACCGAACTCCCGCTCAATGACTAATATACTGAAACACCGCGCTGACAGCCTGATCCGCCGTCTCCTGCCTCAACAGCAGATCCTGAATCTTCCCCAGCGCCCCCGCCTCCCCATCATTGACGAAGTGATTCCAGCTGCTCGTGTCGCCGTACAGCAGCGCCGGCGCCTTGAGGTACTGTTTCCCATCCGGCTTGCACCGTTTACACTTGAAGCTGTCGTGGGTATCACTCGTCGTGTCGGGCTTGTACTGGAACAGCTCCTTCAGCGAATCGAGCGAGAAGTGGCGTTCGACGTCTTCGGCCGAGTCGACGACGCAGGAGGATAGGGATTGTTTGTGGGATTGGCGCTGGAAGATCTTTTCCTCGATGGAGCCGGTGGTGATGAAGCGGTAGACGAAGCAGTCTTTTTTCTGGCCGTCGCGCCATACCCGAGCCAGGGCTTGCTGGTCGGCTGCTGGGTTCCAGTCGGGATCGAAGAGGACGAGGCGATTCGCGCCGATGAGGTTGAGGCCACAGCCGCCTGCTTTGCTGCTTAGGAGGAAGACGAACTCGTCGCCTTCCGGGTCGTTGAACTTGTCGACGAGCTTTTGACGCTTGTTGACATTCATCGTGCCATCCAGCCTTAAACAGCCATAGTTGCGGGATCGGCAGAGCTTGTCGAAGATATCGAGGGTCTGGGTATAGTTGCTTATAAGGACGATCTTGTCGTTGGTGTCTTGTCTGATACGGGCGAGCATGCGGTCAAGAACTTGCATCTTGCCCGAGTACCAAGTCTTGACATCTCGGTCCCTACCACGTGCATCTTTCGGCACGTAGTCATCAGGGAAGAACTTCTCACAGCCGGGAAGATCGTCTGGAAGGTTGAGAAGATCAGGATGATTGCATAGCTTCTTGAGCATGCCTATAGCCTTTAGCGGCTGACTACCCTTGCCTCTCAGCAAGGCCTTGATTTCTGGGCTTTGCACGAAATAATTATAAAGGTCCAGCTGGAAAGGAGCAAGATTGCAGAAGACGACATGCTCATACTTGACAGGCAAGTACTTTGAAAGAATGTCGTTAGTACGGCGAATGATGAACTTGTTAACCAGAGCAAGTAGCTCCACGAGCCGCTCATTACCCTTCTGTTGATCTGCGTCCGTTCCTGCGGCATCTCGACCGCGGAGTATAGGTAGTTCGTAATGTTTTCGAAACTCGGCACGTGTACCTAATAGATTAGGATTGGCAAAGTTGAGCAGTGAAAAGTATTCCATCAAATCGTTCTGGATCGGCGTCCCAGATAGAATGACTCTGCGATCGACGTTCAGCCCATTGAGTGCAGTAAAAGTCTGACTTTCGCCATTCTTCAGACGATGGCCTTCGTCGCAAAGGAGTAGTCCAATCGGAGTGTTCGCTAGGTTTTCGACATTGAGCCTAAGAGTCTCATAGGAGACGATGAGGACGGGCCGTACCACGGATCGACCACTGGCGACAGACCATTGCTTGAGCTGCGACGTAAGTTCGTCCTTCGAAGCTTTACCATCTACCGCGAAGGGCGTCACGGCGTCTTTCCCAAGCCATTTGACCAGCTCATTTGCCCAATTACGAACCAGACTTGATGGACACGCAATGACACACTTCTGAATGGTCGATTTTCCGGCTTCCGGAGATTGTTTTAACAAAGTCCACATCAAAGCAATGCACTGTAGCGTCTTTCCCAATCCCATCTCGTCTGCCATGATGCAGCCATTGGCTTTCTGGTCGATAAGGCCCGTGACGCATCGGTAAAGAAACTTGACACCTTCGACCTGATGCGGTCTCAAAACCTTCGACAGCCTCGGATCGATGACTACAGGTACCTTTGGATGATCCTCAACCTCCTTCTTCAAGCCTAGGATATCTGCCAAACTCCTGTGCATGATGGGAACCTCTAGTGTTGGCTTGTTCTCTTCCTGACTTAGTTTCAGAACCTCTTCTATCGTAGTGGGCTTGTCATCGATTGTAGGATCGAAGAGGACGATGGCAAATTCTCCACTTGGATCATGTAGAGGCTTTGCAACAAAAACAGCTCCCTTCCGCATACCCAGTGTAGGCGCCGGTCGAAATGGATTGTAGCTTCCAACATCCTTGTTGATCAATGGGACCGCAAATCGCTGACGAAACTGAGTATCTTTGTCTTTGACTTTGAACACTGGATATTTGTTGACATCCCGATTCGCCAAAGCAGGACGGTCCTCATTTGTATATGGCTTTTCCCCATCTTCCACGCTGCCATCTGCATTCGCATAGCTTATCTTTCGCTTCTTCCTCGCCGGCTTCTCCGAGGCCCGGGTCGGTGTAGCAGTGCCAGGACATCGGAAGGGTTTTATGAGACGGTCGATCGATTGCGGTGTACCGCCATACAACCGAACGGATTCCTTGCTTACAGGAGTATTTTCTTTGTCGGCGGACGGATCGATCTTTTTTGGCCGATGCATTGCGATAAGTAGATATAGAAAGTCAGTCCATCAAGCTCGATAGAAAGACTCTACTCTTCGCCTCGCTGATGTGCGTTCGCCGAAGTATACACAGACATCATTTCTTGGTGTTTGCCACCAAGACGCGCTGCAGTCGCGAGATCACGTGACCTTATCAACAGCTATCAATGCCCACTCATCTCTACGAGTATCGCACATGTATTAAAGACATACTCATCAACGCGCTTTGTTAGTCATCACGAACATATTAGAGGATTCGTTGGAGTATGACGACCACAGCTATGCGTGCGCGCTACAGTCTAGCCCACAAGGAGGCAACCCGCCTGCTGAATGCACCAAACTCATGGCATCGCCCATTACAGTGATCAATGCGCAAGCTGTCATCGTGATCATGGCACCGTTCATCGATCAATTACTTACAACAAAGCCGATGCACCCGCAACATAAGCAATGGACGTGAGAAAAGCAGCTCGTTCATGCATGCTGAATCCGCAATTCATACGCTGAATCTCACGAAGCGTTTACACAGAGTCTTCCCGCGCCTGTTGCAGAGGTAAGTACATCCTGTGCTCTGCCGTTCTCGTACAACTGGCGCCCCTGATGACAACCCATGGAAACCCCCACGACATCGCCTATGATTGAATCAACAACTACAGCTCCGCTTGATACAGTCCCCTCTAACGGGTCACTACTTCCTCATCTCCCTGCGAAGATATCGCCTCAGAAATTACCAGCATCCTACGAACATATCCCTACCCAAGATCTTCGGTTCAGACGATAGCAACCAGCCAACCAACTCATGATTCATCAAATCTTCCTCAGAGACGGCGGAATTGCGAATCACGATGTCCTTCGTCGCCGATTCATGGAGTTTTCGCTGTACTGGTACCAGCATTGGCCCCAGTGACAACGCATTCAGCGAGCATATCCACCGGAGGCTGGTGAAATGGAAAGAGAAGGTGGTCGATAGCATCGCTGAAGGTCCTCAAAGCTAGAGAAATGGAATATCTAAGGGTTACCGTATCATGGCTGGTTAGATAACTAGTATAAGTAGTGGTAATTCTTTTAAAGGGATCAATGGGTTCAGGACGGTTACACCTGACTTTTTCAAATTGCTGGGAATGCATTGACTGGAAGGAATGCTTTTGGCAGAGTTGAAGACGTGCGCTTTCCCTGGGAGTATCGTGCGGATGAATCATGCTTGGGTGTGGAGGATTGCACGAATAAGACTTCGTGGTGGCGTATGTTCGAAGATATTCAACGAATCACCCATAGCATCGAGATCTCGGTGGCCCTTTAGCAATCAAATTATTGCAAGTGTATGCGCATCTGGTAAAAGCATAGATCTGCACAGCAGATCAGCTTCATTTCTAGTTCTGAGATTTTCCTGGAGTAGAGCTCCGCAAGCAGTTTGTGCACGCCAGATTGAAAAGATAGTGGTGATGGTACAAAAGAAAGTAATCCCTCGATCTATCCACCAATAGTCACTGTTGGCTCGGAAAGGCCGCTGTCAACGCGCCGGCTTTTGGATGCTTTTCCCATTTCGCAATATAGCATGCTGATTAGGTACCTGCAACGGGTCCAAAGCGTCACATGATTTGATCTTGTGTCATGCCACCAGTCTCCTCTTGAGCTTCCATGACATCTCCGGGGTTTTGGTACTTGACGTAGGTGAGACCGAGAGGCCGACCGCCGTACTGGTATCCGGTAAATTTAGCTAAGGAGCGTCAGCATGTACTAGCGATTCAGGAATCCCAGATTAGTCGTACTGATGGCAGTCTCTGCATTTTCGCGAGTGTCGAATTTCACAACACCGGTACCACGAGAGCGGCCATTGGGCTCGTATTGAATCTCCGCACGCTCGACCGTCCCAATGGTGGTGAAGAGCTCCACTAGGTCCTCGTTGCTGGTAGACCACGGTAGCTATGTCATGTCAGCAACATCATCGGAACATATAGGGATCCAAGCAGCATACGTTGCGAACGTAGATCAGCTCGCTTGGCTCTCCTCCAGAGGAAGCGAAGTCAGTGAAGGCGTTTGGTGGTGCGGCGCCAGCAGCAGGAGCAGCTGTGTCTTTATAGCCGCCTCCAGGAGGCCCTCCATAACCACCTGCATAGCCTCCACGTCCACCATAGCCGCCGCCAAAACCGCCACGGCCACCGAACCCACCTCGAGCACCGAACCCTCCCCGCATGCCGCCGCCAAATCCACCACGACCGCTAAAGCCGCCGCCACCTGGAGCTCCAGCGAATCTGTCCTCACGAACCTCTAGTGTCCGGCCTTGCCAGTCGTAGCCGTTGAACTGTGAGATGGCGTTGCGAGCGTCTTCAGCGGTCTCAAACGCAACGATACCTGAGCCTTTGGGGCGACCATCCGGACCGAGGTGGACGTCTGCACGGATGACAGCACCTTGCTGGGCTATACAAATCACATGTCAATGAGAAGCCAAAGGTAATCATGGTTAGTCGCTTGGGCATGTACGTACCGGCTTGACGGAACAAGTCCTTCAAGTCCTGCCAGCCAACGGTGTAGGGCAACTAAATCGGATGTGTTAACAGAGCCTAGCACGTAAGTGAAGAGAGGAACAAAGATTGGGCACGACAGACGTTATTGACGAAGATCTGACGTCCATTACCAGAGGCAGGGGGGCCTCCTCCATATCCAGCGGCCGCACTCCCTCCGTAGCTACCACCATACCCACCGCGTGGTGGTCCGCCCTCGTAGCCTCCACGGGCCGGAGGAGGTCCAGTGAAGCGAGGCTCCGATTCGCGGTCCTGCGTTCCTTAGGTGTCAGTACTATCATTGCTGCATGCATTCCACAATCGACCAGAACACCAGGATAAGAACGGTTATTGTGCTAATGCAAGCGTACCTCCCGAACGTAGACGAGTCTACCCATGAGGTTCTGGTTGCTGAGCGTGCTGACGGCTGACTGGGCTTGTTCCCCTGTTGCGTATTCCACAATCCTTGTTCTGTTAGTAATGGTTTCGATCACCACGTTGGGTTACTCACCCGCATCCCTACATAACCCGCGGACAATTGCCCAATCCGTCAATCCAACGTCCATCAACCAAAACAGAACCAGAAAGACCACCGTCTCTGCACATAGGCGCCCACCTTCGACATTCCATTCGGAAGCAACAACACATCGGCAAAAATCACTTCCCCCGCTTTAGATTCCGGTCAGCTCTTGTTCAAGGGGCCCTAGGACTGTTCTTTAGGAGGTGCACGTCCTTACCTTGCCTCATGAAATCTTTTAGGTGATGCCATTTCACATCATACGAAAGGTTTCCGACATAGACTCGACGTTCCTGTTGGGACGATTCTCGAACGGAGGCCATCATCTGCTCCTTGGCTTGCGCACGCTCCTCGAAGCTCCTGGCTGGTGGAGGTGCTGCTGATCCACGGCCGTAGCCTGATCCTGAGTAACCTCCTGCGCCGCCTGTCATGGGCGAGCGGGATCGACGATCGTTTCGACGATAGTCTTCGCGGCTTCGGGAACGACTACGGGGTGAGTAGGAACGACGACGACGTGGGCTTCGAGAACGACGTCTCGGGGATCGAGACCTCTCGCGCTGTTAGGTGTTAGACGTGGATGGGTCATTCGAATGTTATTTGAATTTCTCTTGGAGAAGCCTGATGTCAAGGGACGTGTAAGGATGGAAAAGTGTTTAGATGGAGGATGTCCATAAATGACTGTAGAACGTGTGATGACTGATCTGACTGCTAAAAGGGAGTGAAGCAGCGGTGTACGTAGCACGAGCTGGAAGTAGGGTTCCCCGGGGAACCCGACTTTTTGATAAGTTGTTGCGTGTGGGCCTAATCTCCTGCATGATGAACACCAAAACCAAAGAAAGTTGCTGAACTTACAGCGTGAGGTCGATAGACGTCTGCTGAATCTGTAGTAGGATAATAAGCGTGCAATTTACACAGATGCTCTATCATGCAACGTAATTGGATGCTGGCTAGAGTGAACCTGTCTCAGGTCCATCGCCCAAGCGGAAGTAAATCCACGCAAACGCGGTCCACCAGATCGCCGGGGGTAGACTAAACTTAGTGCATAGGAAAGATTACCTCGGGGGAGAAGGAGTGACAAACCCATGATATTTGCGATAGTTTACGATTGCCGAAAAGGTTGGCTTCTTCCACTTTACTGTGATAGTGATCGAGTTGCTGCACAAGGCGTTGAGACCTGGCAGCTGGTGATCAAAGTTGGCACGCAGGGATTTATTCGGCGCCGGAAGCGATAGCTGCAGCTACTCGACTGGGCGAAAGCTTCGGAGCAGACAATCCTTTTCAAGCCGTCCAGTCAGCTGTTTTACAGAGCTTTGTCCGTAAGTTGATAGGATGTTCCAAGAGAGAAGGAAGTTGGAGGTGTGGAGAGGGTGGGGTTGCAGTAGAGGCACGCCTTCTTTTGCCTTGCCGCTGGCGTTTCTTTCCGAGTGATAATTGCGATTCTACAGGCCGGTCAGCCTCAAACAGTTCTTGCGCAAGAAATGAAGGTAAGACTAGGATCCCGGGGAGGAGGATAGCTTACGGACGATTTGAGAGGCTGATGAGTAGATCAGGTCTTCATGGGGGTCGAAGCTCGGGCGGACCAGACGTGCAGCTGCCGAAGTCCCAATCACGTATAGTCGGTCGCAGTCGGTTTCGTAACGGGTTCAATAAGACGAATGGTAGGCGTAGAACGAATGCCCTCGCAGATGGAGCAAAGGGCGGAAGAGAGGTGTGGTGCAAAATATTTTAGTAGCTCGAGGTACCTTGGTATTTTGCCCGCACGCTAATCTAGCCCTATCAGCCTTACCAAGACAATCATTTCGCGAACCCATCTACGGCCTGTGATTGGCTTTCAACCACGACTCTTTCAATCTACCCTCATCACCGCCTCTGTAGAGTCAGGATACTGCATCCCACGCCATGACATCGGCTCGCGACTGGATAGAGCTAAGAGAGCAGTCCTGCAATCCACCACTTTCAATGAGGCTCAAGAATATGACTTCTGCGACCTGATTCACCCAAATCCTCGATGTCGGTGCGAGTGTGGCGTTCGATATTCCTCGCCTACTGATGGCTCGGAGACTTAGAGAGCTACTGCAAGTAGGCTTTATAGCTTCCTTTTTCCATGAAAGGGACGGTATATCATTGGTGTGTGACAGCGACATTACACTCAACGTCCGGCCTAGAGATTCGTTGAGTTGGTCATCTAATAGTATAGGGATTGGCATCGTTGACTTTGAGTCCTTCAAAGCTCTGGGTATACTAAGGTACCCCTCTCAGGGGAACCGATCAAGCATGGGGCGGTCGCCGGCAATGCAGGTCATATATTCCGGGCCCATCTGCCGCCGTAACATTGCCTTCCAACAGTAAAGAGCCTCCAGCCAACCTTCGTCCCTCGGCAATCCCGCCCTCAGGCAATTATCTAAGGTTCAGAACATGCATTGAGGTTAAGTACCAATGCACCTCAGACAAAGTTAGTGCAACGCGGGCGGTACGGAGTCCATGAATAGGTTGTAATTACGGAGTAGAATACTTGGATATCCTCCTCCCCGGCCTGTCAGTAACGGTTTTGGCTCTTGACTTTGGTGCTAAAAACAAAGGATAAGACTGGGGTAAGTGATTGACAAACTGATGCCGTTAAGATATCTAAGGTTCAGCGTTGAACGGGTATTGCCGCCGTTCGTTAGTTCTACACGTTGGCGGCGAGGCAATTCTTGCATTCACAGCCCACCGCGACGATGATTAGCTCAAAGGCGTTACACTCAGCTCTGCAGCTCCCTATAACTCTCAGGTCGATACTTTATCTCCCATGTAGCCGATCATACCACTCTTACGAGCACCAGTTACCTCCGCCATACAGCGCAGCCGAAGACTCCATCCTCTCCGCTGCCCTCTCCCACGTGCCCACGCATGGCTTCACTACAACAGCCCTTTCCCGAGGTGCCCATGACGCAGGCTACCTGGATATCTCTACCAACCTCTTCCCTCTTGGGCCCTTTTCTATAGTCAAGTACCACCTTGTTACTAAGCGTCTTGCCCTTGCCGAGCATGCACCAACGCCGCCCCAATCCCCTGGCAGCATTTCTCCAAAGGACGTATCGACCAACATCAGAACTCTAGCTCTACGCAGATTACATGCCAACAAACCAATAATACATCGATGGCAGGAAGCCGTGGCCCTCCTCTCTACCGTCCGCCACCTCCCAACCTCAATCAGTGAACTCGCCCTCCTCTCTGACGAACTGCTGTTTCTTGCCGGCTGTACCACCGTCACTTCCGCTTGGTACACCAATCGTGCTGCTCTCGCTGTAATATATGCTAGTGCCGAATTGTTTATGACCACGGACTCATCGAAGGATTTTGTGGAGACGGAGGAGTTTCTGACTAGGCGACTACAGGAAGGGGAGAAGATCCGCATGGTGACGGGAGGTCTGGGATCTTGGGCAGGGATGCAAGCAGGTGGTTTGGTAGATGGGTTAAGGAGTAAGGGCGTATGGATATGACAAAATGTCCTTCACGTTGGAGTGGCACAAGGTCAACATCCTTCGGCGAACACGATAGCTACGCTGTAGCACATGGACCTCTCGAGGTATTGAATCGTCAGAAAGTTCTTCCCATAGGGTAAACGACGTTCGTATGACCATGGCTACGAGGCTGTCAGGCTGTCAGGCTGTTACATGTCCTTATAAGGCTAGTCCACACCATACACGGGTAGCTGGCCAGCGACACTAGGGAGGCTCGTGTAGTGCTGCAGAATGCCAAAAATTGGCTTCAATCCACGCCTCCTGCCCAAGAGTTGTTGTGGCTTTGTTGCGGCACTGTATATACTAACCTTTAGCGATGTCATTCATCCTCTTCCACTTCACCCTCCCCTTCGTATGCTCGACTCTGCACCAACGCGTCTCTCTCAACCCTTTCCCTGTCTTCCCTCTTGATCTGCTCATACATTCCCCACACACGCTTCCAGCCTTCCACATTTCCCCTCATATCCCACCATTTCTGCAAGACCGGCCCAAACCTGCCCATGCGTCCGTACCTTCTCTTAGCATTCAGTCTTCGGATGAAAACCATGGTGACTTCATTGGTCTCAATGCCTTGATTGATCATTTCTTGCATCAGATCCGCCATGCCATGTAGGTCACTGAACTGGGTCCATTTAAGGAAGAGAATTTCGTTGTAAAAGGCTGTGCTGGCGCCAAGGACGTAGGAGATTGGGCCGAGACGTTTCATGTGGGGAAGGAGGTAGAGGGCGTAGAAGGATGTAGGGTGGTGACGGCGAAGGAGTCGGAGAGCAGAAAGGAGGTAGTCTGCATAATTATATTGGAGGATGGAGATGAGAGTGCTCGTTGGGAGGGCCACGGATTCTGGGTTAGTGGAAGAACTTTCTTTCGGAGCGCCCTGGTCGCCTGTCATAACGTTCTTTTTCGTATGGGTTGCTTCCTCCTTGCTTTTCTGCTTGGCCAACTTCTTTTCTTCGCGCTCCACAGTTTTACGCGCCTTTTCCTCAACTTTCATTTGAGCATCCAGCTGCTGCACCAAGCTGAACACCTCTTTTTCGAGGAGATTCCATATTTGAACATCGGTAGCTGCATGCTCTAGTAAATTGGCGACCAGGCCTCTATGATCATCGCACGCTTTCCTCAGGTACTCCTCGTTCTCCTGCATATCCGCTTCGCCTCCCACTACGACACCATTGGCCAATTTCAATGGTCGAAGAAAGGCTCTAGGACTAAGGCTAGATGATTCTTTCAATATGAGAGATTGATCAATGGCACGCGTATATGTCGGAGGTGCACGTCGTTGCAGTCTGGCATTAGACTTCGCCTTTTGTTCATCTCTTGCTCGTACGTCCTGGATAGCCTTGTCGAAGATGCTGTTGAGATCCTCATAGGGATCGCTCTCCGCATCCTGCTCGTCAGAAGCGTCTTCTTCCTTAGCTATGTCAGCTGAAGATTCGTCGATGTCTTTGAATATCCTGTCAAATATCGCTTTCTCGGACGGTGTCATGGTGGATTTCTTCGAGTTCCCTGCCTTTCCAAATTGAGATTCGACATCGTCGAATGGGACGTCCGAATCGGAGGAACGGCTGAGGCTGGGGTTTGCGAACACACTGTCTTCAAAGGGGTTCCTAGCAGGGTTCCGGGTATCGTATTCGCCAGCCTGTCTTCGAGAAGTGAAGCTGAGGCTTCTATAGCTTATGCAATGGTTACAGAGGGTCCTTGGGGTCCTTCGTGGGCGGGACAAGGAGAGCAGTGTTTTGGTGGAGTAAAGGAAGGGCAACAGAGAGCTTGCTTGGATGTGATGAATAGTCGATGGTGGGATAAGCAGACCCTTCATCGACATCATATAGCAACATCACGTTGTAGCATAATTTATCATCGGCTGCATCCACTTTTTTACGCCAAGAAACGTAGGGCGCTAGCGCCAGACGCGAGTTTAGATTGGTTTCGCGAATCTGGAACGCGTTCATGACGAGCCAGCCAGATCCAGATCTCAATGATCGCATCTGCCGACGAGACGACTTTTCACAATGGCGCCAGAACTTAGCGAATATGAGCAGCAACGACAAGCCAACATTGCGCAGAGAGACAAGCTTCTCAAGCAGCTTGCCCTCGATGCTGGCCAAGCCGGCCTAGGGCCTCAAAAGCCTAAAGCTACGGCCAAGAATGCTCCTAGCAAGAAGAAGACACTTGTCCGAAAGATCAAAGTAGAAGATGCTGGGCCGAGGAGAACATCTTCGCGTCTGCTGGGCCTGACCGCCGATAGCGAGGTTGCCAAACGGAAAGCCGAGGATGAATACGTTGCTGTACAAGAAGCTGCAAAGGTCAAACGACAAAGGCAGTCGGGAGATCTCAATCTGAGCGATGTGGTCGTGGGGGGAAGGGATTGGGACAAAAGCGAGAATTTTCTGGTTGATGTTGTGGCTAGAGGCGCCAACCCTTATGAACGAACTTTTGGAGAGACGGAAGTAAAGGAAACCTCGGATAAGGAGTTAAGAGCCTTGAGAGAACAGATGAGCGCTCTAGAATTGTACGATGGCTTCGAACCCAGCCGCATAAAAATCACGCCAGAACGAATATACTCGCTCGGCTTCCATCCCACGACAGACAAGCCCCTGGTTTTTGCGGGCGACAAAATGGGCAACCTGGGCGTCTTCGATGCCGCCCAAACATCCATTGCGGCGAAGAAAGAGAACGGTGTGAAGAAGGAAGAAGAGGAGGAGGAAGAGGAAGACGATGATCCAGATCCAGCCATAACGATCTTTCATTGCCATACACGTACAATTTCTTCGTTCCAGTTCTCGCCCATCAATCCTTCCCAACTCTATACTTGCTCCTACGACTCGTCTCTTCGCCTTCTTGATCTCACGAAGTCCAAATCAACGGAAATCTACGCTCCTGCAGACACGTCAGCCGACGAGCCCCTTTCAGGGGTAGAGGTTGACCCAACGAACCCTCACATGTTGTACTTCTCTCGCCTAGATGGTCACGTTGGCAGGACAGACACACGTGCTCCAAATACGGCAGAACTCTTCCAGCTCTCCGAGAAAAAGATTGGCGGCTTTTCGATGCATCCCGGAAACCCACATTTTGTAGCAACGGCCTCACTAGATCGATACATGAGGATATGGGACCTGCGAAAACTCAGCGGAAAAGTGGGAAAGCAAACGCCAGCCTTGATAGGCGAGCACGAAAGCAGATTGAGCGTGAGCCATGCAGCCTTCAACTCCGCCGGACAGGTTGCAACAGCTAGCTACGATGATACGGTGAAGATACATACGTTCGAGGGAATGGGATCATGGAAGGCTGGACACAAGTTATCAGATGAAAATATGAAGCCTTCATCTACCATCAGACATAATAATCAAACAGGACGATGGGTCACCATGTAAGTCATCTCCCTCCGCCGCTCTCTCCTTCCACTCGTACTGATGCATACCTACCCCAGCCTCCGTGCTCAATGGCAGCGGCATCCACCGAACGCGATTCAGCGTTTCTGCATCGGCAACATGAACCGCTTTGTAGATATCTACACAGCCAACGGCGAGCAGCTTGCCCAACTAGGAGGTGATGGAATCACAGCTGTACCTGCTGTTGCACAATTCCATCCTAGTGAGCAATGGGTCGCTGCCGGAACCGCTAGTGGTAAATTGTGTTTGTGGAAGTGATATTCAAGTGGCAACGAACATTCGAGAACTGTATAGACAAGTATAATTGAGTTTGGACATGACGCTGTGCACAGAGTTCAGACAACATAAATTACTTACATTGCATTCGTCAAGATCATGAAAACATACCGGACATCACCCAGTCTACTGCCATCCAGGATGCTTGCGACCCGAACTCCAAAGCAATTGCCTAGCATTCAAAAGGACTCCTGTTCCGCTCCTAGGCAGGATCCCCATCTTCCTCAGCCGAAGCGGAGTCTGATTCAAGCGATGGCGACAACGACGGCAACAGCTATGTTGGAAATTGATCGGATACAGAATCGCTACCCGGCAGGACCCTCTCAGTCTTCACATACATGAAGCTGGTATCAAAGATAAGGGGATGAATCGAGATTGCACTGATTATCTCTCAGGCTGAGGCTGAGTACGAAGTATCGGCAGCCTGCAACCTACATCGGCCGAACATGCCTATGCACGAACGCCTGATGGAAGCTTGTCGAAAGAGCACCATCTCTTGTTCGAACGGCTCCGAGGATTCTCTATCATGATTGGCCAATCAGTCGACATCAGTCTGCCAGCCGACCCATCTTGGAGAATCTACGTAAAGAGAGTCGATGAGGTTTGGTAGACACGACTACGCAAATACCCTTTGTGACGTTTTTGAGTTTGAAGAAGGATAGGGTATGCTGTCCCAAACGGATTAATACCCTGTTGTCTACAAATGGTTGTAATGGTGAAACTCACATCTTGCGCTGCCAATCGCACATCCACCTCTTCTAGTCGCTGAGTCAAACTCGCTATCTGTTCTGATAGCTTTTGATTTTCGATTGTTGTTCGCTCGGACTTCTTTTGCTCTACGAGGAGCCGGACGTGGTTGCGGAACGTCTCAAAATATTTCTGGGCTTTAAGTCTTTGAGATTCTTGTCGCAGATGAGAAACCTGCATGTTGCGTTCCGTCAGGCTTGCATTGATATCTTCGATCTTCCGTTGCAAAGATCTCGTATCTTTCGTCGATGCCTGGAGCTCCTCGATCAGCGCGTTGCTGGCATTGAGCTGCTGGCGTAGATTTTCGGCTTCCTTCCCCTTGGATCTCTGAGCTCTTTGGTTCTCTTCGAAATCGGCTTCGAGGTTCCAGAGATCTTGTTTGAGGCGGTTCACGTCTTCTTCCTTGGCGTCCCTTTCCGTTCGCAAGCTTGTGTTGCTGTCCTTGTATTCTTGATACAGCTCATGTTTCGCTCTTGTGCGGTCACTCTCTGCCACGCATTGTTCCTTCAATGCCTCAATCCTTTGCGTGTTGGCTGTTGCGGTGCCTTTCATCATTGATATAATCAGATCTGTTCCTGCCAATCGGTCACTTAGCAGACTGATCGTGCTCGAATTCGCCTTCTCGCGTTCTCGCAACGCTTGTATCGTCGACCTTGACTCCACTGCCTCTCCTCTCAGCGAAGCGAGTTCACTTGGATTCGAAGTCTGCATCCTCGGCTCCTCGGGATCTGATTTCACAATTTTCCGCTCATCAGGAAGTGCAAACTGCTCGTTGGCCCTTTCCAAATAATCTGCTATGAGACCACTCCATTCGTTCACCTTATTGGACGCTTGATATTGGTGATTGTCAACACAGAGACTATGCCGCGCTAGTGTGTTGAGCACGTCCCATGACATTTGCGATGGGTGCATCGTCGACATCAGTTCCAAGTCTGCCTGTGACGCGACCCACTGCCGGCCCCAGAATTCCCAGCCGCATCGAAAACCGGCCCTGTTGACGCCAACACAGGAGAACTTAGGGTCCTTGGGATATAGGCCGAGAACTTTCCAAGGGTCCCACAAGGCATCATGGGGTGCTTTGGCGAGAAATACTGAACTCATCCTTGCGAGTGACAAGGGTTTGTATCTTTGGAAATGGTGGGACGATTTGCCCAAGAAAGAGTGATGCGAAATCGTCTCGCGCAAGGTGGGAAGGTATCAACTATGGAAACGGAGAAGACAGTCTCAGACAACAGTTCGATAATCAAGTGGTGGGCTTCCCTAAAAGGGTAGCAGTATGAGACAGAATGCAGAAATTTCTGGATATCAATGTCGTTTATATAAAATATCATTCAGCGATGCACTGCAAAAAGCCTCTGGGACTGCCTTTATTCCTCAACAGGCCATGGGATAGGGTGCTACTGCGCCTTAGCTGAAAGTCGACCCCAAAGTAGGTATTCGAAGCCAATCAAAGCGCAGCATCGCATAACAAGCGACAGCTTCAACAAGTACTGCTCAATACCCCCTTTCCCGAGAGGAGAAGGGTTCTCGAGGGAGGGGAACTACGGCTGGAAAGGTGTGGCTGCTTCTCTGTGCTGGTAGTGAGCCTTGCAGGCGGAGACCGCCTACTGTACATCTAAGCGCCCACGTTCATTTCGAGACGAGGCTGTGGACCACCAATTCATCTTGACTCCGCAGGCAAATGCAGTAATAGGCTATGTAGGATGATACGATACGCCTCGTCATACAATCGCTAAAGCTTTCCATTCCCAAAGCCCATTTCTTGCGCGTGCGATGGGTGCGGATATCTTGTATCCAGAAAAAGGGGGCATCGCAAAGGGGATAAATCGAAGCACCCATCGAGGTTCACAACGATTAGAACTAGCGGCACAGCATTGTGTACCACGAATAGATGACATGTCTACTAAAAAGACTTACTTACAATAGAAATCTCACTCGCATAAAGCGGGGGCGGAAGGCAGGTCCTCTGTACTACTAAGTATTCTGTCTATGCACCCCTGAGTTCTTGTATGCATGCACATTATTTAACCCTAATCGAGCATAGCGTCTGCTGGGATCTAGGTGGGATGTACGAATTGCAGAGTCAATTTCTGGGGCCATTTCTAACACTACTCTGGGAGCCTTACTCAGACCAGTTGTTTGGAATAGAGATCGCGATTGGATTCATGAAAGATGTGGTTGTAGAAATCTGGGGCCCCTATGAGGGGGATAGGGGTCGCATTCGGATCCTTTTCGAAACCGCGTTTACAGCTTCCAATGATACGTGCGTGAATAAAGAGGTAATGTGAATGGACAGCAGCGCACCTTATGAAGCGACTCTAAGATAGCGTACTGAGCGCGATTATCAATCCAGTAGCACTACATTGCCCGTCTCAAAAGTAGTACAGTCCAACGCTACAGCTATATGAAGATTACGTTGCTACATACAAAGGCGTAATTTGCCAATGTTCACTGACGATGACTACAGCATCGATCCTTGACTGCGGAGCCGTTAGATGAGTAATACGCTTATACACCCGGTTAAGCTTAGAGCTCCGGTGAAGGCTCGACCTGCTCGCGAACAACAGTAGTGGTTGTCTCCACCGTAAGCTTGGAAGTCGTTGTCTCCCGAGTGATGAAGTGTGATCGAATTGCACTGGGTTTTTTGGCGATCTGGTGAGTAGAAGGCCGAGGGGATTTACCCCTGGAGGTAGAGGACGTCTGAGCGGTCTCACTGTGGTATTGATGAGGATTCCCAATCTCCGCAGCCATGGACTCTGTCTTCTTATCCAGACGTGAGCTCACTACCGGTTCCAGACGTACTGTTTTGGGTAGGCGAGTTTTATTCGGGTGGTGGCCAGTCAGACCAAGCGAATGTGGAGATGGGTCAAACTTCCCGGTGCTGGTTTCGATAAGTTTTCTGCTAGTAGTGGAAGATATAGGCGGCACATGAGGCTTGGGAAAGACCCGAACATCCTCACGTTCATGGTGAATGGCCGTCTTAGCAGGCACTTGACCGCTGGCGGGCTCTGCGTCAATAACGACCATCGCGGAAGAGGCCTTAAGCGTCGCCGAACCGGCAGCTAATTTGAGAGATGATCGAACATCGAGACGGTTGGTGTCTCGCGGTGACATTGTATTGTCAGCGAGCCATGCTTTCCGGAGTGACATTCCAAGAGCAACGGCTACTGGGCGCGCGACACTATTCCCCACGATCTTCCACTGTTCGCTAGGTAACCCTATGAGTACATCGTTGTCATCGAAACCTTGTGCGCGCCGAACTTCCATTATGGTTAGAAGCCTCTCGTCATCCCAGTGGAGGATAGTTCCACCAGAACCGCCGTTAGGATGCGGTGCGGTCAACACCGTTGGCATCAACGCGTTTCGTCGCACACGTTGCCAACGTGTTGAGCGTATCTTCCTTCCCTTGTCATTGTCCCAATTGTAAGTATCGACCTGTTCCTGAGGCATGTAACCCTTGTCGCATGCGTTTATGAAGGTCGATCCGCCAGGGAATCGCGGCACACTACCTATGCGTATTCGGTCTAATGTCGATAATGTTCTTGACATTCGATGGGCTGGAAAACCGATACAAGAAGTTCGTGCATCGGTAGACGGTAGATCTTTGGTGGCTTCCGCTGCGGTGATATACTTGAATGGAGTTGAAATCGTGTAGCGAGAACTCGCGCGCAGTCCATTGGCCAGTGTTGCAAGACTGGCCGAACATACGTTTTCTGGGTGTGCATGAGTGTGCGGCGGCTCCGGAAGCGGTGTCATACCTGGGGCAGCTATGGAGATGAAGACGCGACTTCGACTTTGCGGACTCCCGAAATTCCAAGCATCCAAGCCGAAGGTTCGGACTTGATAACCCATACCAACAAGGGCACTGACGATTAGAGCCAGCATATTTTCTGTATCGGGACCCCTAGCCATGCCCATGACGTTCTCCATCAGAGCATACTTTGGTCTATAGAAGTCCACGAAGGCCACGACAGAGGCCGCTAACGAACAGTTCAGCAGTGATCTGTCATTACTCTTGAATGGATTGGCGACCGAAAATCCTGGGCAGGGACTGCCAGCAGCTATCATCTCTACTTGTCCACGTTGGGCGACAACAGGGCCTCCCTTGCCTTGCATTGCTTGAGTAAGATAATCATTCACAGATCCTCGGAATAATCCAGTGTCATTCTTGGTCTTGGAGTTTGCCTTATATGTATGAATGGCTTCATTATACCAATCGACAACATGATCGAAACTCACAGCTCCGCCCTCCTCAAGTCCATGGCCAAAGTTTCCTCCGCCACAAAACATGTCCAATCCTTTGAGCAGAGGCTGGCGCGGGTCGGAAGAAGGATCCCAGCCCTCTTTCAGATAAGTGAATGAAGGTGCAGCGAGAGGTTGTGGGCCAAGATCATCGTCTTGGAGATCTTGCGACGTTATGTAATAGAAGTCTCCAGTTCCCTGACGATTGTAAGGCGAAGGTATCTTCCCCTGCTTCTTCTCGTCTTCGGAATAAAAGCGGACATGACACTCCCTATGAACATCTGCTTTATTAACGACCTCAATGCGATCTGTGAAGACGAGTTCGTTGGGCTCGGCATTGACATCGCCATAAGTCTCCTTCCGTCGTACGAGTCGCCTAACCTTGATCTTCCTAGCGATACCATCAGCCTCGTTTTCAACGAGTACCACAGGTTGAAGAATGCCTTTGATGTGCACTAAAAGCGTTTCTCCGTGCAAATAATCACGTCCTGAGCTTACAGCTCCACAATCGCATTCAAAATCTGATCCTTTTAGTGTTTGCCAAGCCCCGTCGCCCTCTATGTACCTTTGTCGGACAAAAAACTCTACGCCCATGGTAGCTGGTCCACCAAAGAAAGCTACCCGGGGCCTGCGAACGACTTCTTCGGCGTATATGGGAGAGTCGCCGCAATTGCAGTGGTCACTCAAAAAGAGCTCTTTCGAGAACGGATATGGGACCTTCAAGCATTGGGTGTCTGATGGACGATATAGCCAGAGTATTCCGAGTTGACGGCCATTTCTAGTCTCTGAGACCCTCTGCGCGTAACCGTACCATTCCTTGTCGTTCGACTTCCATGTGCTTGACCTATCTTGTGGTAAAGAAACAACATCGCCAACAACAATCGCTGCATTCGCTTGTGTGGGTTCGAGATCAGAATGAGCAGTGACGCGTGTAGCCAGCGTATTGCCTTTAGTAGAATGACTTGTATCCTCATTAGCCTCTTTGGCCGGGCCCACAAAAGGTTCTTGGCAGTAGAGAAATTTTTCCAATCGCAGATGCTTAAAACAGCTGTACACATATGGTGTCACGGTGGTTTTTCGCCTGGTGATCATCTCACCCGCTTCTTCCGACGGTGCGAACATGTTGGCCTTGGTCTCACGCTCCTTTCGCTCAGGTATCGCACTCAAGAACACCGGATGAATCTCGCTCCAGATGGGAACTTTCTCGAGAGTGGCGTTCACCTGTGAAGCTTGACACCATAGAAAATTTGCTTGAGAAGCAAGGACTTGACGAAAGTCCTTTCTACCATATTGATCTAACCATAGACGCATCAAATTGTCCGAACCATAGGTAATCTCAAGCCATCTGTAGAAATCAGCTCGGAAATGATCAAGAAGCACGCTTTCATGGATGGAGATGAAGTCCACGACATGCTTGGCCAGTCTGGCCATCCACAAGAACGGCTCATGGTATCTTCGATACTCTTCGGCTGGCGTTCGCAGCCGGTACCAAATGTTGTGCTTTTCACCTTTAGTGGACTGTATCCAAACTTCGGATTCGGTTTCTAAGCGAGACTCCCCGTATCCTCCGATTGAGAGTGTCTTGCAAGGCACTCTTTGCACATATTTCTTTTTGCCATCATACCATATTACGCCGTCAAAGTACAGGTGGACATTCCATTCATTGATTTCATGAAGTGAGGCTAGCTCATTTGCTCGAGGAGTCTCTCCGGGCTTCTTGTGTCTGTTGCCAATGCTACTCTTGTGCTCATGATAGATAACAAAATCCTCCAACTCGGCGTCAATGAATGCATCTTCGTGGACTTCATGAAGTACGCTCTCTTGTTGCTCTTGCTCAATCTGCTACTCACTTTAGCCCGCGAAGTATGACTGTGCTCAAGGTGCACCTACTACTATCTCTTGCAATACTGCCCTTTCGTAAGACTGTGATATGGGTGGTTCGTGGCCATGGTACAGTGATTTGGGAAAGGCCAATGGCGGAGGGTGAATCGCAGTCAGTGGTACCTCAACAATCTTCCTCTTCTTTGTTTTCGGTTTCCTGGATTCTTCACCGTTCGATGGGTTGGACGCCGACCCACTAGATCTTCTAGACTCGCTGTCCTGGTTGAAGACCGATCCCCTCTTATCCCTGAGACTCCGTGATGGTAGGTGGCTGGGTAAAGCAATATTGTGGTAAGAGGTGCGGGGATGGTTGGATCCCGATTGTGACATCTTCCTTGCCGCCAGATCTTGCGTGATGACCTGTCACTTCTCGTGTCGACCAATGAGCTGATCACTTCATCAATCACTACAGAAACGCACGACAAAGAAGCGGTGCCAGCGAAATGCCATCAGCACGCGATACTTGGAATATGTCGCGTCAATTTTCTTTCGAAACGCGCACTTTAGAAGCATCACGTGTTCATAGTTCTAAGGAAACTTCCACTCATGCCGTACCACTCGTACCAGCCGCACTGTACATACGAGGACAAGATGCTCCGCGTCATGTTCTAGCGAATACACTTTGTCTTCGAATAGTAAGTTCGTCAGACGTTAGCTGCTACGGTGGTTCATGGTTCCCCATATGCAAAACACACTCCGCCCCCATAGGAGATGCATGTCTCCGCTCTAATGAATTCAAGCTTCTTGAAGCTCTATTCCAATTGACAGAGTATATTGTACGTCGACATTCGTCAGGGCTAGATTAGCGCGGACATTATCAAGCTACGACCATGGCGGCTCTTACCCGAATAGAAGCTCTTGCTCGAGAATGGCTGCGACTAGATAGAGACATCGAGACACGATCAGAAATTGAGATGCTCCTTGAGGCTCATGACTTTGCAGCGCTTGGGCAATTGCTGGCCTCAAGACTCACATTTGGGACTGCTGGGCTTCGAGCACGAATGGGGGCGGGCTTTGCACGTATCAACAGTTTGACAATCATCCAGACATCGCAGGGTTTAGCTGAGTATTTACTGAATGAAGGAATTGCTTCACACGGGATCGTGATTGGCTACGACGCTCGGCATAACTCGAGGAAATTTGCTGAGCTTGCTGCAGCAGTATTTGTTGCGAAGAAGATACCAGTATACTGGTATGAGAATCTCGTGCACACTCCTATGGTCCCTTTCGGTGTACATCATCTCAATGCTGCTGCTGGTATCATGATCACTGCTAGCCACAACCCCGCCCAAGATAATGGCTACAAGGTCTACGGTTCGAATGGATGTCAAATCAATACCCCGGTGGACGAAATGATTGCCACTTCCATCATGAAAAACCTAGAGCCAATCACATGGGACCTTAACTCACAAGCCATGGAGCGAAAACCGATTCTGGAAATTATGAAAGCTCAATATCTCGATATACTTAAGCAGGAAATTGGTAAGCTCACTGCAAACACTCCAAAGTTTGTGTATACAGCACTGCATGGAGTCGGTCTCCCTTTTATGGAAGCTGTGGTAGGGACTTCGGGCTGTATGTTCATTGTTGAAGATCAAGCCAATCCGGATCCAGACTTTCCCACGGTGCGATATCCAAACCCTGAGGAGGACGGCGCTCTGACGCTCGCAAAGACTGTAGCAGACCGGGCAGAGGTCCACCTAATCGTGGCTAATGATCCTGATGCTGACCGCTTTGCTGCTGCCGAAAAGGTCAACAACCAGTGGATCCAGTTCACAGGGGATCAGATTGGCGTACTCTTGGCATACTATTTGCTGGAAGCTGGAAAACTGGGCTCCGACGGCTGGGCACTGACCACGGCGGTATCATCTCAGATGCTATCTATTATCGCCAGGGATACATTCAACATTGATGAAACCCTGACAGGTTTCAAATGGCTTGGTAACAAGGCTTTGGAGTTGGAACTCCAAGGTGACTCGGTTGCATTTGGGTACGAAGAAGCTCTTGGATACATGTTCCCCAAGATCGTGCACGACAAGGATGGTATAGCAGCTGCGCTCACTTTCCTACAAGCGTGCACTGCTTGGGGCTCACCCTGGGCCAAACTACAGCAGCTGTACCACCAATATGGCTATTTTGAGACAATGAACACTTATTGGAAGGCTTCTGATCCTGTCGTGGTGACGAGCATATTTGCGCGAATACGAGACCTGTGTACGCCAATGCAGATCAAAGTAGCAAACAGGAAATTAGTACGTTGGCGTGATCTGAGTGTTGGGTATGACTCTGGCACGTATGACCACCATGCGATCCTTCCTTCCTCATCGGACAGTCAGATGGTCACCTGCTGGCTCGGAGCCATGTATTCCACAGACAGCGGAAATGAAGGTGACGATGGAGTTCGATTCACCATACGAGCTTCGGGCACAGAACCGAAGATCAAGAGTAAGCACCATATACAGTGTCCCCGGGGCTATTGCTAACGTTGGCGTTTATCCCATAGTCTATTTAGAATGCCAGGCCAAACACCAAGTAGCTGCCAGGAGTGGTGCCGCACAGGTACTCAATTTTGTCAACCAAGAATGGTTCAGTGATCCCAGCACAACCATCGAGGAGAAGTATCGTGACGGTATCCCGTAACGTTCGTATGGTTCACAATGAAACCACAATGCATGAAGACGACAAAGAGGGTCCTCAATTGATAGCACGGGATTTAGGTTTTCGGCCCCAGTAAGCATTGACGCAGCATCTGACATTGGCACGAACTGCATCCCCCGGACTCCTTTCAAGTGCAACATCCGGGACGTTCGCAGGGGCAGCATGTCTTGTGAATCTCCAATGCCCGCAGATCCACCGTCTTGGCTGCCGAACTACGATAATCATTCGGTACCAGAAATCGTCTCACCATACCGATCTCCCTACCAGGCACCTATTCCTCCAGTGCCTTCTACCAGCGCAGCTATCGCTGTGACCGCTATAGCACCCGTCGGCCCCGCCGTAGGGACTCCTGTCCTTTCGCCGAACCTCGCTCATGATGAGTAGTACACTACCTGACCCATCTTCCTACTCAGTATGGACAGACAATTACGGAGAAGAGAGCTGTAGCAGCCGTGGCATTCATCTACCGCCAAGTAGGCACTACTTTGGGTATTCCAGTCATTGTTCTTGCGGCGTGGGCGTCTTTGTAAGCGATTATGATGACCATCTTCATCGGAACTTGCTCACTGGCAGTGGGAGACGCCAAGGGCTTCAGTCTTGACGAATTTGAAGATCGGATCCGTTATTGTGAGGATGAAGTCGGGGGATAGTGAGAGGGTTGCTTGTGGATAGAGGATGGCATGACGGAGAGTGATTTTGGCAGCCTTCAAGATCGATCCATAGTAGCCATCATGCGCCATCAGAAGATCTCAAACCCACAGAAACAGACATCAATAGTCCCATGGTTCACCACAAAGCTATCGTGAAAGTAAACATGTTCCTTTACATCCCGCTATTTACAAAACTCCAGTCCATGAAAGAACACCTAATAGTGAATCGCCTTCCCATACGTAGCCATCGCCGCCTCCTTGAACGCCTCTGCCAGCGTCGGATGCGCATGACTCGTCCTCCCCACATCCTCGCTCGACGCGCCATACTCGATAGCCAGGACCCCCTCCGCAATCATCTCGCCCGCATTCGGTCCCACGATATGAATCCCCAATATCCGATCGGTCTCCGCGTCCGCCACAAACTTCACCATGCCGTCCGTCTCCAGGTTCGTCTTCGCCCGCGAATTCGCGGAAAAGGGGAAAGTGCCGACTTTGTGCTTGACGCCTTGCTCTTTGAGCTCGGCTTCGTTCTGTCCGACCCATGCGACTTCGGGGTGGGTGTACATGACTGAGGGGATGGCGTTGTAGTTGACGTGGCCGTAGCCTTTGGTGATGTATTCGATGGCCGCGACGGCTTCTTCTTCCGCTTTGTGTGCGAGCATGGGGCCGAAGGTGCAGTCGCCGATGACGCGGATATGGGGAAGTTTGGTGCGATATTGTTCGTCGATTATCAGACGGCCTTTGTTGTCGACTTCGAGGCCGATGTTTTCTATGCCCAGGCCGGCAGTATAGGGGCGGCGGCCGATGGCTACAAGGACAACGTCGGCGTCAAGCTGGGAGGCAAGTTAGCATCTTTAATGTACGGGGTATGGTGAAGAAATCCCTCACAGTCTCTTCTTTTCCGCCTTTGGCAGCTTCGACCTTGATCTTGACAACATCGCTGCTGTCATCGCCGGAAATGACCTTGGTATTCAGCTTGAACTTCATGCCTTGCTTTTCTAAGATCTTTTTGGTCATCTTTGAAATTTCGGCGTCCATCCCTGGGCCACCTATTTGCCCTAGAAATTCAACGACGGTGACTTCAGCCCCTAAACGTGACCAGACGGATCCCTGAAAATCAGTCAGCAGAGCCAGTGTACTTTTCGCTCTGCGCAATCCATACCATCTCCAGACCAATGATACCACCTCCAATGACTACCATCTTCTTTGGTACCTTGTCTAACGCGATTGCCCCGGTACTAGTGACCACCTTCTTCTCGTCAATCGTAAGTCCTGGGAACGGTGTCGCCTCACTGCCTGTAGCAATGATAATATTTTTGGCCCTCAGTGTTTGCTGCTCCCCATCTATCCTATTGATCTTGACCTCGTTCTCCCCCGAAAAGGCACCTGTACCAGGAATGTATTCGACCTTATTCTTCTTGAATAAGAATTCGACGCCCTTCGTCAGACCATCTACTGAAGTGTTTTTCGCAGCCATCATCTGCTTCAGGTTGAGGGTGACGTCGCCAACTTCTATACCTCGCTTTTTGGTGTCGTGTAGAATTTGATGATACATGTGGGAGTTATTGAGTAATGATTTTGAGGGTATGCAGCCGACATTCAGACATGTTCCGCCTAAAGCTCCACGCTTCTCTATACACGCCACCTATCTCCATATCAGTCATCGCCTACACAAGCGCCTACACAAGCCGTGTTTGAAGAGGTTGGTGGATATACCTTCAGACCCTCTTGTCCTGCTTTTATGGCGGCGACATAGCCTGCAACGCCCCCACCGATGATGACGAGATCATGCTCCTCTGATAGCTATTAGCAAGCTTCAACAGCGCTGACTGTGCAGAGAAGGACCGACGAGCTTCTGTCGCATATCCTCTTCGACATCTGCTTGGGACAAGACGGAATATTGGTTGTTGGGATATAGCAGAGCAATTTAATGATGGTTTTACGGTCGACTTTGCAGCTACTTTCGGTATGAGTGTGCGTAACATGGTAGATGCCGGTATAAGCACAACAGAAGAACACCGAAAAGAAGGTGAAGATGAAAGAGATCTAATCGTAAGAAGCAATTGCAGCTTCAAAGAATAATGATTAGTTCACCGAGCTCTCACGGCCAGTGGCGGCCTTGGCATCAGCCCTAGATATCAGACTTCCATCTGGGTAATCCATGGCAAGCAGGCTCCTTTACGAACGTCATTTCATCGCTGATGCGGTCGATTTGGTTCAGTACAGTGGCTCTATGGGTCTATAGACCTATTTGATCCTGCACCTACTCGTCCGTGACTCTTTCAGGCCTGCTTCTTCCTTTGAGTTTCTTTCCATTCGTCAACCAACCCTCTATAGTCAGCCTGACCATAGCTTCCCCCAAAAACCTCTCCCAACCAGCCCCAACCTTTTCGCCAGCTATTCAACCCCAGGTCCTGCAGCAAGAGATCAAAGTACGGAACTCCATCGAACACGACATCAGGATGCCTTGCGCCATATCCATAAGGTGTTCGCCATTTCCCAAATCTGTTGAACAGCGCTGTGTCATAGAGTATCTTGTCCCGTTCTGCCTTTCCGCCATTGGGATGATGGAGTGGCACAGAGGGTCTGGCGATTGAGGCAAGCGGTGCTTTTAGTTTATCGTAGAGGTATGCGTAGGCCCAGAGACTACTGATCTCCGACCTGAGAGCCCCTTGAAGCTGAATGACGTTGCCGAGGAAAACCAGATCTCTTGTAAGTAAGGACGGTGGGGCAATGCCTCTGAACAAACGCCAGGGTGAGACTTGTTTCGGTGGCTTTTCCCGCTCGGTTGTTTGCGGTACGACTTCTTGCTCGACCACAAGCGAGCCTTGATCTACCTGGGCACCAGTCTGTAATTTGGGGAATCTCTCAAAAATCTCCATGTCAGCCCGAGCGTTCAGGCGATCCCATATCTCTGTCTGAACTCTCGAGAATTCTGCGCTTGGGATGCCCAGATCTGCATGTATTTCTTTGGGTCGAAAGTCGATTGTTGACGTGAACTTCCAGCCCATACTGCAAATTAGTGCATCCGAGCGTATTGAACTACCATCTTCAAAGAGTATCGTCTTCTGCCGGTCAAGGCACCTCACATCCTTTCTGATAACCTTTACCTGGCCTGTCCTCACAAATGCATAGATATCGGTAGGATAATTCAATATTGAAAGGTTCGCACCGTACCAGAACGGTGGCTGGTCAGGGATCAGTTTCTTCGTTTCTGCATTTTCTGCGATATGGGTTTGGGCTATCAGATCAGATCCCAGCTTGGTCCAAAACGTGTCGACGACCCACCGTCCAAGTTTGGTCTCATGCAGCGATTTCCTCAGGTAGCCGAAACCGTCCGCATCTCCCCACACACATGGCGAAAACCACGTCAAGATGCGAACCGTGGTAAGCTTCTCCAGCCAACAGCTCATTGGGCCAAGCTTTATGAACGCTGGAGCCATATACGTAGGGCCATGTCCGGAGGCTCGGATAACCCAATCGACGTGCTTTCCATGAGCTGCCATTAGATACACAATGTCGTACGACGCTTTTCCACCTCCATAAACGGTCACATCTTTGATGGAAATATCATGATAAGTCTCTTGTGCCTGACGAGCATAGTTCCCAAAATTGACAATCGGAGCTCCAAAGGTCTCGCTACCTTTGATGTTTATGGGCTGAGGAGACGATGTCAGACCGGTAGCGACAACGAGCTTGATGCAGGTAATGGTCCGGTGCGCTGGTAGTCTCGAGCTGTTATCTTCAACTTTCACTTTGTACCCTGGCTCGATCGAGGCAGTTTCGAGCTTTAGCTCCCACCCTTGATTAACCTTCTCAGCAGTTACGACCTTCGTTCTCAGCCCAATCCGTGCGGCCAGACCAAAATGTTCAGCGTACTGGCAAAGATACGCGTGGATGACCTCTCCTGGAATATGCTCTGGATGCTTCACACCAAATGACTCTCCCATAGGAAAATCAGTATATTCGTAAGTGCCTACAAGATTGTTGGCATTGAGCCCAGAGTATAGCCTCTCTTTGGCCCATACCCCACCAAGAGACTGATTAGAATCTATGATTAGTAGGTCTAAACTCGGATTCAATTGGAGAAATGTCTTTGCGGCAACCAACCCTTGTAGGCCAGCCCCCACCACAATGATATCGTGGTGGGATCCCATGCTGTTCTTGTTATAATAGACAGTGAAAAAGCGTTCTCTGGGAAATATGCCAAATCAAGACTCGTGTGAACAGAGTTTGCTTAAGGGAATTGGAGACCTAATGATCGTCAACAGCGGTACGTACCCGTGCAAAGGAATGATCTCGTCGCTTGAATTGAAGGAATAATTAAGTACACAGAAGATCAGCAGCTGAAACCCTCGACTCAGCCACAATGTCAAGAGATGGAAGAGCCTCCCCTTCCCCGGTCGCATTGACCCTCTTGAGTCAAGAGCGAGGAGAAAGTGCTAAGCGATCAATCCTTCGATAGTCGGGGCCAACCGGGGAACAGCCGGTTGGCCGGCGCCAATAAGGAGCAAATGGTCCAGAACTACCTTACCTTACAGATCGCGTTCCTGAATAGGTACGATTCGGTGGAACCGATGTATATTGTTATGAGTTACTCATTATCAGCCACGGTCTGGGTAGCAATGACATTCAAAGCATCGCATACAATCTTGCATGCCCATTTGATCGTTTCCTTCTCCGACTTACTACCCGCAATATCCGTTCTCCTTACTACCGTTTTTAGAAAGTACCGTATGCCACCAGCCATCTCGGAAATCTGCTTTGCCTCCAGGAATATGTCCAACAGCGCCTTTTCATTGGTATGGCCTTCATAGCCATGCTGAGAATGGAGAATCGCTGCTATGAGTAGAACTTCAACGAATATCCGGGTTCGCTGCTGGAGAAAGCCGAAGTCGAGGTTTTTCAAGACATCAAGACTCAGTCCACGCTCTGCAATCAATATTCCATACATCTTGGCCAAATTGACCAGGCTCCTCAGCCCTAACATCTTGTTCCCTTCTTCTGCTTCCTCTTCATCAAGCTCATCATCTTCTCCGCCCATTTGCTTGAAGAGGTCCCACAAGGCAAACTGAAATGACATCTTGAGCTTCTTATCGGAGCACACCCGCCTTGACAGAAATGTGTAGAACGGATTGTAGACCTTTTCAGCTCCGGCGCAGTGTACGATGACTTTTGCTATCTCAAACTCTTGGGTTCTCTTCAGACGAAGCTTCATCAGCCGGACATATGCGTCATTGTAATCTGTGGATGACATGATTGACACGAATATCGAACGTCGAACATCGGTATTCATTCGCTGCTCTTTGGCAATTTGTACCAGATCGGCATTATTACTTTCTGCATGTTGCTCTCCTCTGGTACTATGCTGGTTGGCCTGCAATAGTGGATTTACTGTATTTTCGTCAGGAAGATCATCCTTATAAGTCGCACGGACTAGCCACCACTTCCCCACTTTGTCTTTGTCACGGAGATCTTTCATTCCTATACGAAGTGGCTCAGTGGCTTTGAGAGCGCGTGTACTTAAGGATCCAAGAGTCTTCTTCATTCGTATCGTATGTTCCGAAGTAATTGTGGAAGCAGCTGCTCCGGTCTTCATCCGATTATTTTTCAAATTGTTGATTGTTTCAACCATAAATTTTGCCCTTACAGAAAGGTTTTCCTCTCCGGCCTTAACGATTGCTTTATGAATTTGGATGACTATGTCCTTCAAGGACGATGGATCATCCTGCCGTAATTGCTGCCCAGCGCTGCGAATGATCTTTAGTAGAAGCTCAATATTGGTCTCGGACAGGTCACCGAGGCAAAGGCGAATGTAGTCATAGATTAATTTGCTTCCGATGACCTGAAAATTGTATAATTCCGAAAGCAGACTCATCAAGTTGGTTAACTTTTTCCCGGTGCCTTCTTCGATTGTACATGCCTGGTAATTCTGGTTGAATTCTTCGTCAATTCTCTGGATTGCTTGGGCACCAAAGTTAGTCCCTATGACTTTGTACAATGCAGCTAAAAAGCCTGCGTGAAGGATGATGAAAGTATCTTGCAGATGAGTAGGATCAGAGAGTAGTCCTATGAGCAGATCGAGAAGGGTGGTGGTGACATGCTGACGAGCATTATCCTGATACAGTTTTTCTATATCACCAAGAATTGAGATGACGTTGGCTTCGGAGAGCCGATTGAGGAGACCTTGAGTCTGCCGACGCAGTTTGGAGAGATCTTCCAATCCTGTCAAGTCTTCATTGCGGAGCGAAGGCGGTACATATTTCTTAGGTTCAGTTACGTCGGAACGAACTACAGGAGCCACATACGGGTTCTCACGTGTCCTCCTTATAGCAGATTTTGGTAAGCGCTGGCTACTCTCGTCACTGGATGTATCGAACCCATCAAAGCCGTCAGTGTCCGTATTTTCTGATTCTCCCCCATCTTGGGAAATCGCTTCGAATTGGCTATCCCCAGAGTCGACCTCCTCTAACAATGCATCGCTATCACCAAAACCACTGGCGATATCCTTAGCTCTTTGTGCTTTCTGTCGCTTCCTCTCTAACCATTCGTCTTCTTCAGTCCTCTTTCTTTTGCCCCGTCGCTCATCGTTTAGATCTACCGCCCCATCTATACCGTCTAACAGCGAGTCAAGCCCATCGTCTTCAAAATATTTAGGCAGCTTGTCCGTCCTTTTGACACCCAGCGCGCTTTCCAACGCTTTTATCTCTGCATCGTCTTCTGCGAACTTACTTCTAGTATCCTTTGACAATTGGGGCGGCGGCGACGGTGACGGACTACAATCTCGGACTCTATTCCTTGGCTTTGCAGGTTGCGTTTTGGAGACCTTCAAGATGGACTTGGGAGCCTTGGGCTGGACTGGGGCAATTGGGATCCTCGACTGTAGAACACCGTTTGACGTTTGTATCACGGAATATGCCTTGCTCTTCTGGTCTTTGCTACTCGATTTCTGAACCCTTGAGGCTTTCCTCAATTCTTTGCGCTTTGTTAGCCCGCGACCCTTCTTCTGAGAGCTATCATAGCTATTTCCAGACACTCCGAGTTCATCTAATAGCTGTCGTGGGAGCTTTGCGGTATTATGCATTGGCTCTCGTATTGTAAGTGTGTCAAAATTTTGCATGAGAGTGATGAAATTGTATCTTATTGGTGGATAGTCACGCCCTCGGAAGCTAACCTTTTGTAATAGTAATTTGATGATTATCTAGGCTAGCCTTTCCAAGCTTAGAAGTCCCGTGCGTTAAAGTCAGCTTCCGTGGGAGCGTGGGGAGAATTTTGGCGCCGATTTAAGCGAACATCGAGACTTACACAATTCAACAGTCGCAGTACAACATTTCGACAATATCAGCCTTTCGTCACCTTACCGAACTTAATTGTTCAGGTCGTGATTGGCATCTGTCTACTTTTGCATCGGCGATTCCATATCTGCCGTTCCAGTAGTCCAATATGTCTTACCAGAAGCCAGAAAAAGGCGACTATGGTGATGGGCCGGTGCGTCTCCAGTGCTCTATGAACCGTGCTTCTCAGACAACTCGCTAAAGACGTCAACTGCAGAAAATACACAAAATCCGTATCACCCTGACAAGCCGCAAAGTACAGAGCTTGGAGAAGGTCTGCCAGGAGCTTATCGAGAGAGCCAAATCCAAGGACCTCCGCGTCAAGGGCCCCGTCCGGCTTCCAACCAAGTCGCTCAAGGTCACGACCCGCAAAACGCCGTGTGGTGAGGGAAGCAAGACTTGGGACACATTCGAGATGAGGATTCATAAGCGATTGATCGAGTGAGTTCCAGCAATCACATACGTGAGGAAGGATTTACACTAGGTCATCTCTAAATTTACCCCTAGTCTGAACGCACCCACCGAGGTTGTCAAGCAAATCATCGTCAATATAGAGGCCGGAGTAGAGGTGGAGGTCACTATTGCGGCATGAGCGGTGAGATATGCGGGAATGAGATGATATCTAGTACCCTATTATTACAAGGCGAGAGGATAATTCATGCGCATCGAACATAGCCGAGCTATCTTCAATGGACGCAGATTGTCCCACAAACCTGTCTCCCAAACTCGCAGGCTACAAGCACGCACAGGAATCGACTGATGTCTTCAGTGACTTTAAGGCAAATCACGTTTAGACCCCTGATTCTGGTTGAATGGTATCCAAGCGACAGAATCACTCCCCCCCTTAAAAGTCCCAACTGCACCATTCTCTTCTCGGTGGCATTTCCGGCATACCACCACCCTCAAAGGATCCATGCTGTTTCGCTGATGCATACTCATGCTTCGTTGCTGCATTGTATGCCTCTTCGGGCAATTCTGGGGTCTTGGTAAAGACTGGGGCCCCATGTGGAAACCATATTCTGACCCAATGGCCGCCATCTCCCCTGTAGCACGGCTTACCATCTTGATATGACACTGGCTTACCTTTCCACGATGTTATCGTCTTTTCGGAATCCCAGGGGATGCCGGTCGCTCCCTGTGCACGTGCACCTGTTGCGCTGGAATCGAGAGCGTTGGCTAGTCGGTGGTCAGTATCTGACATATATCCCTTAAAGCTCTCCGATCCTAGAAACCAGGACTGAACGGAATGACCGATTCGCATATGAAATCGGAGACTTACTATTTTGACTGAATGGCCTCAATGGAGCTGTGGACGGCTGTCCAAAGGGTCCCGTGGCCGATGGTGCAGCAGAATGGCTATATGAATTCGAAGGCGCAGCTGGTGTCTGGCCCGCTCCTGCTGCTGCTATGGATTGGCCGAAAGGATTGGGCGCTGTAGGTCTACCAAAGATACCTGTTGGCGGAGGAGCAGGTTCCTGTCTACATGAGTCTGGCTGTGCAGGGGCCGACGGCTGACTAAATGGGCTAGGCTGTGGAGAAGCTGAAAGTTGACCGAAGGGATTCAGAGGCTGAGTAGCAGCCGGCTGACCGAATGCTGAGGTCGGAATGGTTGCTTGCCCGAGGGTCAAAGAGGGTTGGCCAAAACTCGTTGTAGGGCGACCAAGCGTTGCCGGCTGCCCGAATGATGAAGGCTGCCCGAAGCTGGAAGTGGGGCCAAGCGATTGAGCAAACGCGGGAGGTGATGGTCTAACGAATGTTGATGGTGCAGAGAGCTGCTCAGAAGCAGTTAAGGGACCTTTTGCGTTTGCGAGATCTATTCTATTGGGATGCTCATTTTCACCACCAATGACATACTTGATGGCTCCGTCAATGTCGTGAAGCACGGTTTGTATTTGCTGCTCGGCATTGTTAACTAGGATTTGGGCCTCTTGAATAGCTTGCTGTTGATTTCCTTGAGCAGCCAATTCATAGTGACGAACTCGAAGTTCCTCAAAACTCTGTTCCCGTGGATAACCACCAAAGAGCTGTAGGGGTGCTCCTATGCCCGGACCGTAGGCTGATAGTATCCATTGAGGTCGTTCCTGTGGGGTCAGATCGTTGGCTATGACTGCCTTGTCAAGCTTGTAACTGGTAAATTCTTTTAGCCAGTCATCCATCGCAAAGCAGTTGCCATCTTACGAATTTCCTCGGTTGTCTCGACTCTCTCGACTGGCCACTGGGACTGTGGAACCGTCAGAGGTGTAGGCCTTCTTTGGGGGAATGTGGCTTTGCACGTAGAGCCGTGGACAACGGATGCTTCGGCCTCTGCTCTCGAGCGAACGATCCTCCGTTTATGAATCGAGAAAATGGAAGGGAAAGGATGACGAAGCTATTGGGTTTGCTTGGGGTCTGATAGATCTTCAGTCTTCATACCTCGATTTGAGCCGCTAGCTACATTGCCTCGCAGATTGTTTTGAAGAGGCGCAAAGTGATTACGACTTTTTGTCATCGGGGCATTGTTGCTCGGATGATCATTTTTGCAATTGTCTTGAAGCCACGTTAGCAAACTTCAGAGGTAGCACAGGTGCTGAGTACGTGCTGCCAAATCTGCAGTTGCCCGCCAGGAAAAATCTGCAAACGGGCATATCGAATCACGGTGAACAGATCAGAGAGCGGTCCCAAGTTTCGATTGCGCATTCTGCATGATAATATTATCGGAAGTCGTGGGTCATTACTGTGGTGGTGGGAATGTAAATATTTACGGTTCAGGGATGGCAAATTGGAACAACGCCCTTCATGACCGGATGTGTTCTAGTGATAAAAACAATAAGTCTTTGGAGCATGCCCACATCCACAGGAACTCACGTCGAATGGTATTTGCTACTCCGCATTGCATAGGCTATGTATAAGGTATCACTTATAATAGTATTGGATGCTATCTGATTGAGGTTGTTAAATGCAAGATTATCAATAGTTCGGAGATTCTGTCTCAACTTCCACTATTCTAAGCACTGCTCCTCACGATCTCCCAACTGACTCCATCGATCTTTTCACCGCTAGTCATCCTTCGATATTGTGCATCGGGTATCGGGCGTTCGATCGCAATTGCACGCATCATCAAGGTGTCAGCAGCCCCTGAAAGCATGCTTCCTCTACCCTGGGTCAGAAACTCCGTAAACCAAGTCTCTTCCTCTTGATTCAAGGGAAGACCGATCAGCTCCGCTCCTCTTGTCGCTTTGATCTTCCCTACAGATTTTGAGTGTACGAATGTGATAAGCTTCCCAAAGAGAAATCGATGATTCAGATCGCCCTGCGTGCGCGAGAAGTAAAATGCTTCTGTGATACTTGCACGACAGAGGATCAGAAAGTAAGCCTCCATGACTTTGCTTGAACGGATACAGGGCTGGATCGTTTGGTAATACGCTACTGGAAGTGCGATATCGTTGGTTGGTGAATGGCGACAAAGGGTGTACAAGATCTCCTCGGGAAAAGTGGGGATCAAGCCTGCGCAGACACTTGAGTCAGCGTATTCTTCTCAGACTGCCGAGCGGCGCCAAGAACATCTATGCCAAACAGCCATAGCCACGAGGGACTTCCCTCGGTATAAGGAATCTCCTAATATTCGTAATGAGCAAACGGGGGTGTTTGAGAGAAGGGTAGGGTCCCCATGTGTAGGGATGTAAATGCGGAAAGGGTAAATTGCAAACAGGTCAGAGATACGTCTTACTAGGCTCAGTCAAGTAATCTAAAGCTCTCTATTACAGATGAATGTCAGTACTATCCATGAAGCGGGAGGAGATAATCACTTCGAACCTCTTCCTGTCTAGGTACCATATGCCATCGATGAACGTCCTGTACTTGACCGGTAGGTAAGAAGCTTTTGCAAATTCTTCAGCTCGTCGATGGCTGGAATGGGAAATATCTCGGAGAAGGTAATATAATACCGAGTGCTTGTGATGGTCTGGTGAGGAGCTGGAAGTGATTTGGGAATGAATATTTCTCATTTCGTGGTTGGACTCAGGAGGATACAATTTTGAGACTGAGTATCGAGCATATTTAATCATAATCGATTCTTCGAATTCATCGGATTGATAGCCCTACCTTCGCTGATACCCAAAGCAGTCAACAGTCGGTCAATGAACAACTCATCATCTAGAGATCGACGATGTTGAAGGACCTTTCGACGCGTCTCCTCGTCATATGCGATATTTGGATTCGAACCAAATACATTCTCGAACTCATTGAATTCGTCCATGTTCAAGAGATGGAGAGACTTGCGAAAACAATGTCTCAAATCAGAGTAAATGACGGATTATCTCCGCTCAGATATGCTATCTCCGAAGGAGCGGGTAGGGCGGAGACTGTAAACAAACAACCGCGAGATGAGACCGTGACCTCACACGGCGGTGGCAGCTATGGCTACAATGTCGCCAACGAGACCATCCAGGCGTGCAGCAGCTCGCAAAAAAACAGTTATTGATGACTCCGATGAGGACAATCTCCCGGAAAGCAAAATGCAAGGCGACGATGGGGGGGACTTCACACCAGCACCTCAGCGTAGTCCCAGACGTCAAAGTCAAAGAAAGACAGCAGAGGTACCTTCTACGCCCCGTACCGCGACCCGGTCGCGAAGGATACAGACAGGAGAATGTGTGGAGCCGTCGCAGATCTTCAGCCCACAACAATCTACCATGGCCCCAGAGCCGGTGTCTCCTACAAAGAAGGCATCGCCTAGGAAGCGGAAGAGCGCTGCGCCACCCAGGAAAGGGCGAATTCCCATTATTGTTGAAGACCCCCCTCAATTGCCAACGCCGAAACCATCAGCGACTCCAGAGCCCTCCCACATGCATAGTACTCCGCTATCCGACATAACAGATGCAGCTGTCAACGAGCAAGCACCATCGGCGAACAGTCAGAAAGATTTTGTGGCAGTCAAAGCGTTAGATACGGTGCTGGAAAAGCCTATGGATATCGTCGTGAGATCGAGAACTCTAGCTGTTCCCCAGCAAATGGAAGATACGGGGCCTAAATCTCGGACAGTCATCAGGAGTCTCATACTTACGAATTTCAAAAGCTACGCGGGGAGACAAGAAGTCGGCCCATTCCATGCATCATTTTCATCTGTTGTCGGACCGAACGGCTCGGGAAAATCCAATGTTATTGACTCCCTACTCTTTGTTTTTGGGTTTCGGGCAAGTAAGATGAGGCAAGGCAAAATATCCGCTCTAATCCACAACTCGGCAGCCTTCCCAAGCCTTGATCACTGCGAAGTCGAGGTTTATTTTCAAGAGGTGGTGGATCTACCTGGTGGAAAGCACGAAGTAGTGCCGGACTCGACATTGATAATATCACGAAGAGCATTCAAAAACAACTCTAGCAAATACTACATCAATACTCGGGAATCCAATTTCACAGCGGTAACCGATCTGCTCAAGAATCGAGGCGTCGACCTCGATCACAAACGTTTCCTCATCTTGCAGGGAGAGGTCGAGTCCATTGCTCAGATGAAGCCGAAAGCCGCAAGCGAGCATGATGACGGCTTGCTCGAGTACCTTGAAGATATCATCGGCACCTCTAGATACAAATCTCCGATTGAGGAATCGGCGGCAGAGGTAGAGACGTTGAATGAGGTCTGCACTGAGAAGAATACGCGTGTCAAGCATGTAGAGAAGGAGAAGGACAGTCTCGAAGACAAGAAGAACAAGGCCTTGGCGTACATTAGCGAGGAGAACGAACTTGCTTTGAAGCAGTCTGCGTTGTATCAGATTTACCTCGACGAATGTGGAGACAACCTGAGAGTGACGGAAGAAGCTATTGGGCACATGCAAGGCCAGCTTAATACAGAGCTAGAGAAGCACCAAGGCAACGAAAGCGGCATCAAAACACTAGAGAAGTCGTATAAGCAGGGTGCTAGAGAGTATGAAGCACTGCAGAAGGCGACCCAAGCCGTTATTAAGGAGATGGCTAAATTCGACAAGGAGCATGTCAAGTATGATGAGAAAAAGAAATTTTTAGTCAACAAACAAAATAAGCTGGAGAAGGCGCTGCAGACGAGTCGACTTTCTAATTCCGAGGCCAACAGTCTTGTCCAGAAATACTCGGATGACATCAAGCGCAACACCTTGGAGATTGCCACTTTGGAAAAAGAGATGCGTATAGACGAAAAGGAATTGACATCCATTCGAGATGGTCTAAAGGGCAAGACTCGGGCTATTTCCGACCAAATAGCTACTAAGCAAAAATTGTTGGAGCCTTGGAACGAGAAAATTAATGAGAAACAGTCAGCAATTGCTGTTGCTATAAGTGAGCTGGATATTCTGCGCGAGCGTGCGTCCGCGGGGACTGTCGCGCTTGAAGAGGTTCAGGAGAGAATTATATCGTTAGAGAAACGCCGCAATGCTAAAGAAACCGAGACTAAGGAGCTTAAGGCGCGGAAGTCACACCTCGAAAAAGACGCTGCCATAGCTCAGGAGGAGCTCACGAAGATAGCACAAAGAGAGCCCGAACTGAGATCTCAAGTCTCCGGCGCCCGACAAAAAGCTGACGAGGCTAAAGCTAGCTTGTCGAGTACTCAAAGCCAGGGCAATGTGTTGAACGGCTTGATGCGACTCAAAGATTCAGGGCGCATCGAGGGTTTCCATGGAAGATTAGGCAATCTCGGGACCATTGAGCAAAAGTACGATGTTGCTATATCAACTGCATGCCCATCGTTGGAGAACCTGGTCGTTGATTCAGTCGAGGTTGGCCAACAGTGCATCGATTACCTGCGCAAGAATAATCTTGGAAGGGCCAACATCATCTTGCTGGACCGTCTGGCACGCAGGGATCTATCCCCAATAGATACACCTGAAGGTGTGCCTAGACTCTTCGATCTTATCAAGACCAAGAACGAAACTTTCCGCCCTGCATTCTTCAGTGTCTTGCAGAACACTCTTGTGGTCAAGGATCTCGAGCAAGCGAACCGCATTGCTTACGGCACTAGAAGATGGAGGGTGGTCACCATCGATGGACAACTGATAGATGTTTCCGGCACCATGAGCGGTGGTGGAACACGCGTCGCAAGAGGCGGCATGTCGTCCAAGCTGGTAGCCGAAGTTTCAAAGGAGCAGGTGAACAAGCTAGAGGTCGACCGCGATGAGATAGAACAGGAATTACAGAAACACCAGGAGGTGCAAGGCGGCTTAGAAGCGTCTTTGAGAGAGCTGAACGATCAAATACCTCAGCTGGAGACTGCCATTCAAAAAATCGGCTTGGAGGCGGAGAGTTTGAAACATGATATAGCTGATGCCCGGCGGCGAGTCAGCGAGCTCACAAATGTGCAGCCCGCCTCCAGTCCAGATGATGCTCGGGTAGGTACGTTGGAAAAGCAGAATTCGAAACTTGAGAAAGATGTTGACAAGCTTCGGACGGAGACTGTGGGACTGGAGAAGGAGATCCAGGACTTGCAGGACAAGATCATGGAAATCGGAGGAGTCAGACTTAGAGCTCAAAAAGCGAGGGTCGATGGCTTGAAGGAACAGATCGATACTCTGACTGAAGAAATATCAAATGCCGAAGTAGCCAAGTCGAAGGCTGAGAAGCAGAAGATCAAGCACCAGAACCATGACGAAGATATAAAGAAAGAGCTTGCCTCCGCAGCGGAGGAGCTCGAACGCCTGATCAAAGAAGTCAATACTCAGACCAGTGATGCAACTGGATCCAAAAAAAGGGCAGAGGAAGCGCAGGAGGCTCTTAACAGCAAACAAGACGAGTTGGCTGGCCTCAAGCGAGAGCTGGACGGGAAGACTGCCGAGCTGAATGAGACGCGCGCTATCGAAATCGAGATGCGCAACAAGCTAGACGAAAATCAAAAGGTCCAATCAGAGAACCAGAAACGGTTGAGGTACTGGGACGAAAAGCTCCGGAAGCTGACCCTTCAAAGCGTTAGTGACACCGGCGAGGAGCAAGCCGCCGAGGAATTACCACAGTACACCAAGGACGAGCTAGAAGATATGGACAAGGATTCTCTCAAGGGCGAAATAGCAATCCTCGAGGAGAAGACCCAGAACGTAAACGTGGAGCTAGGCGTACTTGCGGAGTACCGCCGCCGAGTCGAAGAACACACCGCACGCAGCAGTGATCTTCAGTCGGCCGTCACTCAAAGAGACACTGCTAAGAAACGCTGCGATGACCTCCGCAAGCTTCGTCTCGAGGGGTTCATGATCGGGTTCAGTCTGATATCCTTGCGCCTGAAAGAGATGTATCAGATGATCACCATGGGTGGGAACGCTGAGCTAGAGCTCGTAGACTCGCTGGACCCGTTCTCCGAAGGGATCCTGTTCAGTGTGATGCCCCCGAAGAAGTCGTGGAAGAATATCTCGAATCTGTCGGGAGGCGAGAAGACATTGAGCAGTTTGGCGTTGGTGTTTGCTCTGCACCATTATAAGCCGACGCCGCTGTACGTGATGGACGAAATTGATGCCGCTTTGGACTTCCGAAATGTGAGTTTCTGAACCCGGACCTTGACTGTTACAGGGATCCGTATAACTAACACTGTAGAAGGTTTCCATTGTTGCAAGCTATATTAAGGAGAGGACGAAGAACGCTCAGTTTATCGTCATTTCACTCAGAAACAACATGTTCGAACTGGCATCTCGGCTGGTGGGTGTATACAAAGTCAACCACATGGTGAGTCCATGGATCAATACTGTATGAGATTGTTCGCTAAACTTCAATAGACCAAGAGTGTGACGGTGGAGAACAGAGACTACATTGTTAGCCGTGCCTGATGAAGAAGTGGCCAGGGTATATGACATTATTGTACAGGACCATGTGAGTAGTGTCGCTCTTACTGTGAGGGGTGGCAACCTCTGAGCTGTACATATGCGCTGCTTCTGCACACATACTGTCCACTCGCCAGTCTTTTGTCTTCGCGCTCGGTATAGCACAAACAGGCCAATACTCTCACCAGTTCACACCTATTTAGCCAGTACCTCCGGATAAGCACACCCCTCTTTGCCACTCAGAGGAAGACTCGTTCGTATGGTGCGCCTTCGCAGGCCAACCAGGGGGTAAAGTCGTCGTCATGCCTTCGTAGCTAGTCATGATAGGGCTCTGATCCTTTCATTGACTCCTACTAATCAGTCCGTTAACCCTTCTTCTCGCCCTTCTCCACCTCTCCGTCCCCCTTCCCCTTCCTTTTCTTCGTCTTCTTCGCCTTAGCCTTTTTCCGATCCCTCTTCTTCAACCCTCCCATCCCCGCCTTCCACACCTCAGCATACCGTATGAAGAACGCCTCCAGCTCATCTGCCTGTACCTTAGTCGATAGCTTCACCCTATCTTTCCGCTTCTCCTGTGATTTGCCGTCTGTGGCTCGTATCAGGATTGGGAGTGGGTGCGGAGGATGTAGATCTGGGAATGGCGAGGAGGGTGGGAGCGGAGTGGCTGTTGCTGAGGGGGGGAGGTCGCTAGGGGATACTATGGTATGGTGTTATTCGATTCTAGACAGGGGGTGGGGTAATGCGGACGTCGTTTCTGGGTGAGGTAGATGGAGCCGTGTGCGCTGTGACGGCGGGATTCGAAGAGGGCTGTTAGACGATTTAGGAACTGGATGATCAGCAATTGATGCTGGAAGCCTATAGGGAACGTAATACCTCATCGGTGCTTAGGTGTCCGGAAGCCATTGGCGGAACTGGGGTTTTGCAGCGTGGTCCCTTGGTCTCGATGTAGGTACTTACTTACTCGTACCAACCATATACTTTACCCGATGCCACTAAGCGAGTATGGAACCAAAATTACTTACTAGCGGTATTTCTTGATCAACTTCCTGTTGGAAATAAGCCCTTCTGCCAAGACACTAAGCGAGTGGCCACGAGAAAAGGGGATCAGTTAACTAATGCTAGATACACCGTTCTAAAAGTAAACTTATATACCTAGAAATAATAATAATTAATATTAATTAGACTCTAAATTTATATATATATACTATTATAAATAATCTAAATAAATATAATAGGTAATACTACTAGCTAAGGCCTTATTATATAACTATAATAGGGATACTAAGTAATTTCCTCTTTATTAGCTTTAAAGAATATATATATAACGCCCTTATAAAGTAATATACTATTACTATCTTACTATTTATAATTATATACTAGGAAGGGTTTCCTAATTACTTCCCTAAGTAGTAGGGCTAAATATCCTATTATTAATAGCCTCTTATAAAGGTTATATAATAGGGATATCTTAGTAATATATTATAATAAAATTAACCCCTAATAAAATTTATTAACTTAATAATATACTAAGATATTTATTAACTTAAAAAGACCCTTAGATAAGACTTAATAAGAAAAGTACTTCTTTAGATATCTTTCTAGATATACTAATTTATATACTTAATCCTTTTCTTAAGCTCCTAGTTTAATAGTTTACTTCTAGCTATTCTATTATAAATATATATCTACTCTATTAAATATTAAGTTAATATATATTAATTCTTATTATTTAAGCCCTTTATAATTATAATAAATAGGGAGTAATAACTTAGCTACCCTTATAAAATACTTCTAGTAGATATATATCTACTCTATTAAATATTTAATTATCTTATATTATTTATTAGCTTTTAAATTAATATCCCTTCCTTAATATATCTCCCTTAACTACTTATACTTAGAGATTCTTAATATTATTTATTTAAGATTACTTAAAAGACTTTACTATTTAATTATATTCTTATCTTAGCCTACTTAGGCTATTAGGTATACTTTATATACTAGTTATATTAACCTAATTACTTATTAAGATAGTAAGCTTAGTAGAGTAATTATACTTTAGCCTTCTTAGCCTTTTATAACTTTAACTTATTTAAGCTTTCTCTACCTTTTTCTCTATATCCTTAGTAGATCTTCTCTACTATTTATTAAGAATACCTATTAATATTATCTTAATTATTCTAATATAACTTTCTATACTTTATAAGGGCCTTTATACCCTTTTTATTAGACTCCTTTAAAGTCCTCTTTATTTTATATTCTTATTAAGTCTTACTTTAATTTACCTTATATAAGGTCTTTAGAGTAGCTAATAAAATCCTAGGATAAATATATTACTAAAATTAATTTACTTCTATATTTTTTAAAAATTAAGACTTTTATCTTATTATTAAAGGGATATACTTATAAGGTCTTTTTATTATATTACTAGGATATTATTAAGATATTATATTCTATAATTATTAATTAATCCTAGTAGAGATTATAATTATTATAACTTTATATAGTTCCTTATAATTAATATAACCTTATAAGCCTTAAGGCCTTTTATTAGAATATTATTAATAGATTTATTATAATTTTTATATTTATATTTATTACTCTAGTAGTAATATTAGGAGTTAAACTCTACTTAGTAAGTATAACCCTAGAGATTCCTACTTTCTTTCCTCTTTTCTTTCTTCTTTCCTTAACTACTATTATATTATTTAGAGATAATAGGTATCCCCTTATTTTATATATACTTATATACTATTAATACTCTTATAATTAATATAATAAAATATATAATTTATATTAATATTAATTTTATAAGTAATCCTTTTTATATCCTTTAAAGAAGTTTCTCTTCCCCTTATTTAACTTTAAGGAATTTTCTCTACTTATTAATTAATAATAGTTAATAATAAGTAGTTCTTTAACTATATAATATATAAACGCCTTAGCCGGCTTATTAACTATTTAAATATATATATTTAATTAAATATAAATTATTACCTCCCTCCTAGGCCTATAAATAGGCTATATTTTTAAGAGGAGTTAAGTTAAGTTACTTAAGTATATATTTTCCTATTATTTCTATTACTTTTATTAAATTTTTTAATTAGTTAGCTAGTAGGAGGAAGGCTCTACTATATACCTAATATATAAAAGTAGTAGTAGGGGGCTATATTAAGGCTTATATTAATTATATAATTAATTTTTATAATAATAGTTATAAGAACTACTTATAATAGTATAAGTTTATAAAGTACTTATTTAACCCTCTAGCCCGCCTTATAACCCCTTCCCCCGCTTATAATATCCTAAATCCCCCCTTTAATAAGAGGGAGGGTACTTATATTTATACCTACTAGAGGGGGGTAACTCTTTTAAATAATATTATCTATTCCTACCTTATAAGTAGAGCTCTTTACTTCTATTATTATTATTCTCCTCCTCCTCCTCCTTACTTTATTAGGCTTAGATATTTAATTATAAATTCTCTACCTCTTATATTAAGCCCCCCTTTTATATCTTTACCCCCTCCTTCTTTATTTAAGGTAGAGGACCCCCTAGAGTCCTTCCCTTCCTAGGTAAAAGACTAAGAAGGGGAGGATATCCCTCCTCCCCCTTCTTCTCTACCTCCTCTACCCTTACTACCTACTCTACCTCCTCCTTACCTCCCTTTTAAGTAGGTAGTAGTTAATTAGCTAGTATATATACTACCTAGCCTATACTCCCCCTCTTCTCCTAATCTTAATACCTAGTAAATATATTAGTTATCTTCTTATAAATTTTTAATTAATTATTTTTAAGCTTAATAGGTTAAAGATAGATTAGGGGCTTTAAAATTAATATTAATAGCTATCTTACTCCTTTAAAAGCTTTATATATTTCTTCTTTTTTTATATTATATTTATAAGTTAATAGAATTAACTATTCCCTTTTAAGGACTTTCCTACCTTAGCTTCTTAATAATTTTACTTATAAGGGAAGTTTTATAAATTTTTAATAACTAGGTCTTTAATTATTTATATATCTATTATATATTAAATAGCCCTAATATAATAAGCTTACTTATATACTCCCCCTTATATTTATAAATAAGGAATTATTTAACCCTTTATTAATAAGGCTAATTATAACTATTAAATATATATCCTTCTCTATCTTCTTATATTTAGAGGTTAAATTATAAAGGGAATAATTAGGGTTTTTTTTAACTATCTTAAATATCCTTAACGCGGTTTATAAAGCTTTAGATAATTATTATAATATATATAAGTTATAACCTTCCTATTCTTTAAAATTAATTTATATAAAGTTCCCTATTTATTAATATAGCCTATTATTATAAATAGCCCTATCTATCTTAAGAATAATTTTAATTTATTAGTTTAAGTATTATTTTTTATAACCTATTAATTATATTATAATAACTTAATAGGAGTTATCCCTTTATTATATCTTATTTTTATTAGGTCTTTTATATAAATAGATTAATAGAGAATTAATTCTCTAATATTTAACCTTTTTATTATAAACTCCTAAATAATAAGTAATATTTCTTTAAAATTAGGTATTACTAATTTTTTAGGGTATTTACTAATTTATATACCTTATTTAAATACTCCTATTACTTAAATTTTATATAGAATTTTAAGGGGTAAATAGCCTAGGTAGTTAATAATTCTTAAGTTAATATTAATTACTAATATTTAAACTAATATATCCTAAGGTTCTCTAGCCTTTTTTTAAAATACTTTATTAAGATATTATTAGACTTTTTTATTATATTAACTAAGTATTTTACTCTACTTAAAGCTTCTAATATAATAATTCCTTAGGACTTAAGGAATCTAGATATTTCCTTATTAAGGAAGTAAGTCCTATTATTAAAATAAATAGTATTAGGGACTAGTACCCTTATAAGATATCTAGTAATTACTCTTATAATAGTAACTATATTAGTAAAATCTATTACCTCTAGAAATATTACTTTTAAGAAGTAATTTATAATATTTAAGATATATTTTTATTTACCTTCTAAGGTAATAAATAGTCTAATATAATCTATTCCTAATAGCTAGAATAGCTCTATAATCTAGATTAATAATAATAGTACTATTCTAGTTATATTTACCTATTTTATATATAGTAGATACCCTTTAATATATTATATAATATCCTTTACTATATTAAGCTAATAGATAATATTATAAATTTTATTTATAATAATTTTTATAAAGAAATATCTACTCCTATTATAAATATCTTATAATAGGGTACTTACCTCTCCCTTTATAATATATATAGTTCTTTAATTTTTAAACTTATATATTAATTAATTTATATAACTATTAAATATAAATTAGAAAGCTTTCTTTTTAAAGATACTTATCTCTTACTTATTTAAATTTTTTAATTTCTCCTACTAAGTATAAAAGTAATATATATTTATATATTAATTATTATTCTTATAATCTACCTTATATAACTTAAGATAGTCCTTTAAAAATAGAATAATAAATCTTTAAAGTAGAGCGTCTAATATTTCCCTATTAAATATAACTAGTATTATAGGGATAGATAGCCCTATTTTTATATTAATAATAATAACTATTATCTACTTAATAGTCTAAATAACTACCTCCTCTCTTTACTTCTAAATTCTCTTTATATAATCCTCCTTATTAAGTTACTTTAATATATAAGTATAACTACCCTTTCTAGATTTCTAGAATTATACCTTATTATCTTAATATTTCTCTACTTCCTTTAATAAATTTTTTATAAGATTATCTATTTTATAATTTATATTATTAAAAATTATTTAAAAAAGGCTATTAATAATTATATTCTCCTTCTTTTAAATATATTTAAGTTATATATATAGCTATCTAAGCTTTATAACCTACCTAATAAAGATATCTTTATAAAACTTAATATTTATAAAGTCTATTAATAGTTTATAATCTATTTAAATTATTAAGGATTTATTAGCCCTTATTATATAAGAGAATTTCTATTTAAAGTAGATAATAGCTCTTAGCTCTCTTTAATATATATTATAATTCCTTTCTAATTTATTAAAGATAAATAAATTATATACTATTAACCTTTATTTACTATTTTATAATTACCTTATATAATAACTTCTATTAAAACCTAATATATTATTAAATACATAAATCTTAAATATTAGATCTTATAAGAATAATACTTTAATAATAGTATATAATTTCCTTATTAATTAAAATAAGAGCTCTTTTAACTCCTTTTATATTTATTTAATATTACTTATTAGCTTTAAGAGGGGCCTTATTATCTTAGTATATCCCTTAATCTATTTCCTAATAGACTAATACGTCCCTAGAAATCCGCGAACTTTATTAACCTTCTAAGGTCTTAACTAGTTCTTTATCTTCTTAGTAGTTACTAGCTTAATTTATATATATCTATTAATCTTATATATCTTACTTAAAGCCTTAACTTTAATTATTCTTAATAGAAGCTTAGAAAATAAGAGCTTTAATTAAGATTATAATATTCTTAAAAAGAAGTAATCCTAGAGAAACCTAAACTACCTCTTTTATAAGTTATAAGTACTAAAGATATTATTAATATAAAATACTACCTTTAATTACTTATATAACCTATTACTTTATAATAGTAATAGCTCTAAACTAAGTAATAGGATAGGCTTAAGGGTAATATTTATTAATTCTATAAATATAAATAATAAAGTTCTTATCTCTTAAAGTATCTTTATTAATTATAATTAGCTAATTCCTAGGATATTAAATACTAGAAAATATCTATCTTCTAAGTATATAAATATTGCCTAGTATTTATACTTAATATCTACTTAAAAGAATATAATATATATAAGTAGTCCTAGTAAATTATAAACTTTTACTACTAGTTCTATATAGGATCCCGCCGGATCCTTATATATAAAATAATAGTTAAATATTAGGTATAATTTAGCCTTTCCCTCCTTATTAACTAGAATAGTTCTAATATTCTATTAAGATATCCTTTTATTTACTATTATATACTTCTTATAATAACCTACTTTTATACCTTACTCTACTATCTTTTATAACTACTATTCTTTATTATTTATAAAATATTTTTAGAGAGCCTTATATAACTTTAATCTATTACGGGGTATAATCTTATATATTATTAAATTAATTACTAGGATCTCTTTAACCTCTTTAACTCTAATATCCCTATATATCTAGATTAGTTATAATAGTTATAACTTAGTATTATTACTAGGGATTACTTCCCTAAGTATAATTTCTTTATCTCTTACCTATTTAAAGAGTAATTTAAAACTTTCTATATAATTAATAAGTTAATAGATTACCTATTAACTTATAAAGAACCTTAAATTCCCCTTATTATTATATAAAATTATATTATTATAAGTTATAAGTTATAAGGGTAACTCTATACCTCTTTATATACTTATCCTTATCTTAATAGAGTAAATATATATACTCTATATCCTAGGAGATATATTTATATTTTAATATTTCTTAAAATACTATTTATATTTTAATATTTATATAATAGACTTAAAAGCTATTATATACTCTACCTTTATTTATATACTTATTAAAGTATTCCTTCTAAGGCTTTAATATCTAAGGGGAGGTATAAATAGATCTACTTCCTTCCTTATTCCTTAAGGTTTTAATATTATTCTAGAGATACTCTAGTTTCCCGACTTTTTAACTCTATTATTAGATTCTAATTTAAAATCTTTATTACTACTTTTATTATTAGACTCCTCTAAGAGACTCTCTAAGTTATTATTAGAAGTATATAAATTAATAATCTTATTACCTTTAATAATATCTTCTACTATTAGCTTTAAAGGCTAATACTTTTTTAAGGTAATTTCTATTACTATTAGGATAGTCTTAATTTTAATAAAATAGATCCTTTTTACTATCTTATACTTCTTTATATTACCTAGATCTAACTTACCCTTTATAATACCTATCTTAGTATCTACTAATTAAAGCTAAGGGAGCTTAAGTAAGATAGTAATACTAGGATTATTTATAAGAGAGATAACTACCTATTACTCCCTCTTAATTCTAGTTATATTAAGCTAGAAAAGTATTTAATATTTAAGTTTATTATCTTTACTATTTACTATTAATATAGTAACCCTTTTACTTCTAAACTCTAAGATAGAATAAATAGGTAAATCTATAACTAATATTAATAATAGGTTTATAATAATTATATTAGATCTTTAATCTACTTTAATATATTATATAAGAATAAGTATTCCATTTCTACTTATCTTCTAAATAATTATATTTATAACTTATACTATTATCTCCTTATATATAATCTTATAAAATTATTATTATAAAGTCTTTAATAGTACGTAGTATAAACTTATACTTCTATTCCCTAAGAGTATAAACCTACTCTTTTTATTAATATACTATATTATAAATATTTTTATTACTTTAATATTAATATCTAAGTCTTTAAATATTTTCTTCTTCCCCTTTTTCTTAGGAGCCTAACTAAGTCTTTATAACTCTTTTTTAAAGAATAGTAAGATTTATAATATATAAATTATTAGTAATAATATTATTATATTTATTAATATTTAATTAATATCTAGTTAGGGGTTTTTAATTAATTTATAAACTATTAATAATTCTTTCTTAACTCCTATCTTTTTAGTAGGAGGTCTCTTTTTCTAAGTTTTCCCCTTAATTATTAATAGTAGTAACCCTTCCTCTTTAGGCTTATTATTCTTCCTTCTCTTTACGCCTAATTAAGTATTATATACTTTAAGAGTATTATTATTAAATTACTTAAGTATTAGAGTATATAAATTTATTAGGTAACCTATTAACTTAATATCTTTAAATACTAAATTATAATAGGGTATCTAAGAATTCCCCTTTTCTTCTAATTCTTTAATCCTTAGGTCTAGAACTTCTAGTACTTTTCCTAATAAGATAAAGTATAAAATAATATTATTTTATAATAATAGTATCTATCTTATAACTTCCTAATAAGACCTATTATTAATATTATAGCTTTATTATATATTTTATTATATAAGATACTAGGTAGGGAGATAGAATAGATTAGCTTATACCTCCTTTATTTCTTTATAAGCCTTTTACTTTACCTAATAATCTTTTAATTCCCTTTTAATCTAGTACTATTCCTCCCTTAATAGAGGGGGATTTATATACTCTAAACTAGTATATCTAAGTTTATTATATTTTAGGTATAACTTTTTATTATTATACTTTTAAGGTTCTTATAACTTTAAGCTATTTACTTATAAATTTATTAATATCTTTTAGTTATATAATTTATTAGGAATAAACTCTAGGTAGATATCTCTTATTTATATTAGCCTATTACCTTATAGAAAATTATTTCTTAGCCTTATAAGCGGCCTTTAATTTCTATCCTATTATTTAGGGTTTTTATATAAATCTTATAAGCTATATCTATTCCTAGTCTTATAATTTTATAGGGGCTACTACCCTAATAATAACTAGGGATTAAACTAAGAATTTAGCGTAAGGCTATTTCTAGTACCTACTACTAGCGGCGCTACTATCTACTTTAAGGGGGCTACTATTAGTTATAAGTTATTATATACTTTAAGAGGAATTCTAGTTATATTATAATTACCTTTATCTTATTTAAAGTATATATTTAAGTTTACTATTAATTAACTTAAGTAGTTATTATTCTAAGGGTAAAATATTATATCTTATAAAATTCTATTTTAATCCTAATATTAAGGCCTAGTTATTATAGATATAAATACTTAAATTATATTACTATTATTTACTACTACTACTATATAAAATACTCTAAATTTCTCTAGCTTATATTACTAATAGTTCTTTTTTATAAAATCCTTAAGTATAAATAGGATTTCTATATATACCTAAGCTTTCTTAAATACTTTATATAGTAATCTATTTATTTCTAACTTATATTCTAATATTCTAAGTTATAAATCCTAATTTATAAGGCTAGAGATCTATTTATAAATTATATTAATAAGTTAATACTTTTTTAATATACTTAATATATTAGAGGCTATCTCTTCTACTTAATCTCTACCTCTTATTATCTTTAGGAGTTATTTTATACGCTTAAAATAAGCCTCTAGGCTCTTATTATAAGTCTAATAAAGCGCCTTAATTTAGTCTATTATATTAATATTAAACCTAATATTTTAAGCTTCTTTAGGGAATTCTTCCTTAAGTAAGGTAATAACTATCTCTTTATCTTCCTTATTTTTATAATTAATTCCTTCCTTACTAAGGATCTTAGCTACCTTTAATATATAAGCTAACTAGTTAATAGCCTTCCCTTAAAGCCTTATATTAAACCTCTTAAGCTATATAAAGATATTAAGGTCTCTAGGAAGCTCCTCTTCTAATATACGGAGCTACTTAATTATACTACTTATACTATTAAATAATATCCTTATTCCTAATAGTATTATTATATTAGCTAATATAGGTATTACTACCTCTAACCCTAATAATAATAATACTAGGCTAGCCGTTTAAAATTCTAGTAACTCTTTAGGAGCTATAACTTTTTATTTCTTTAGCTAGAGAAAGCGCTTTCTAAGTACTTTAAAAACTAATTAATAGACTTTACTATTAATATTAAAACTATTTTTCTAAACTTATAATAAGTATATAAAATAATATAGGGATATATTTAATTATATAATCCCTTAATAGTTATTATTAATAGAGTATTATCTCTAAACACTTCTCTAATAGAGGTAAATTAGGCTAAGAAGAGGGGTTCCGCTATATATATCTACGCTACTAAGTACTAAGAAAAGTAGATAGTAATTAGCTAATAATAGGAATAATTTATATAATATTTAATTTAATATCTAGATAATAACTTCTTATAATTTAATAGTAGTAATAACTCCCTAATTTATAGGTATTTAAGGTGTCCCTAAGTCTTTTTTAATTTTAAATAACTAGTAGATTACCCCTTTTTAGGGTTTAAGAATAGTTTTTTTATATAATAAATAAGTATAAATAATAATAATTTTGCTCTATATTACTAATATAGATAATTTAACTTAAGTATATAAATAGTTCTTTTAACTTATAAGAATAATATTAATATATCTATATAAAGTATATAAATAAAAGAGACGTGAAATATAGCTATTATTAGTATATTAAATAGGTAGAAACTTCTATATTAATATAGCCTTCTTAGAGGGAAGAAGACTTACTTTAAATACTTAAAAGACTATAACTTACTAATTATACTATAGTCGCTAGAAAAGGGGATTAGTTAATTAATACTAGATATACTATTCTAAAAGTAAACTCGTATATCTAGAAATAATAATAATTAATATTAATTAGACTCTAAATCTATATATATATACTACTACGAATAATCTAAATAAATGTAACAGGTAATACTACTAGCCAAGGCCTTATTACATAACCATGACGGGGACGCCAAGTAATTTCCTCCTCATCACCACGTCTACAAAGTCTTGTTGTCATGTTGTCTTGTTCCTAGACACCTTTTCACCTTTTCAGACATCTAGAACAGTCAATGATAGCTAAATCATCCATCAGACCCCTGTAACCGTTCAATAGGTTATGAGCCCGGCTAGCGCTACTTAGTTACTATAAAGAATTGTGTCCGTGTTAAGCTATGTTAAAAGCTAGTCACGGTCGTCGCAAAATACGTTCCTCATGTTAGTTAAAAAAGGAGGAAATACGGCGATACGACAATAACGCGATTTATCTACTCCCTCCACGTTGACTATAAAGGCTAAATGAGCGAGGAATTAGGGGAGCGTGAAACGCACACAGGCTGTAAAGGGAGGACTGGTTAGGGGAAGGAAACAGGATAATACCTCTATATTTCGGACTAGTTACTCGGTATACCTCAGATCAGTCGGGCAAGAAGGCCTAAATATTGAGAATATCCCTAAGAAGGGGAGTTCTAATGCTTGTCGTGGGTAGGCAAAAGCCCATATGTCGGGGATGTCTCCAAGAAGAGGGAGTCCTAATGTCGAGAATATCCCCAAGAAGGGGAGTTCTAATGCTTTTCGTGGGTAGGAAAAAGGCCTATATGCGGAGACTTCTCTAAGAAAAGGGGAGCTCCATGAAGAAGAACAGTGGTAGCAATGACTCAGAGTAGTTATAGCCATAAGAAGAACAGTGGTAGTAATGGCCTATAACGGTCATAGCCATAAGAAGAACAGTGGTAGCAATGGCCTATAACGGTCATAGCCACAAACAGAAGAACAGCCAACGGCCTATAACGGCCTTGGAACCATTGACCTGGTTGGTTATGGAACGCCTGAATGGCCTAGTTGGTCACGGGAAAACCAGCTAATGGCCCATAACGGCCTTGGAACCATTGGCCTAGTTGGTCATGGAAGAAAGAATGACCTAGTTGGTTATGGAATAGCTAACGGCCCATAACGGCCTTGGAACCATTGACCTGGTTGGTTATGGAACACCTGAATGGCCTAGTTGGTCACGGGAAAACCAGCCAATGGCCTATAACGGCCTTGGAACCATTGGCCTAGTTGGTCATGGAAGAAAGAATGGCCTGGTTGGTCATAGGAAGAAAGGGGGAGACAGGCTGGATTTAGCCCATAACGGCTACGAAATCTCTGTGGAATCTCCGCGTTAGACGCAATGGCAATGGAATGGTGACGGCGAGGCCACGGCAGTAATGGCTTAAGGGGAGTGTTGGAAATAAGCCCTTCTGCCAAGACACTAAGCGAGTGGCCACGTCTACAAAGTCTTGTTGTTATGTTGTCTTGTTCCTAGACACCTTTTCACCTTTTCAGACATCTAGAATAGTCAATGATAGCCAAATCATCCATCAGACCCCTGTGACCGTTCAACACTTCCTTCCTTCTTTGCTACCTCGCTTCCGACAACATCAGCTTCGGCACCAGACGCAAGAAGTCACTGCTTCTTCCCGCCTCACTGCCTTGCATGCGAGTGTTGTGCTCAGAAGGCATGATTTGCCAACTTGCACTTATGTCACAGCTTGCTATGAGAGGCTCGCCTTGTCATAGTACTTCCCTTGTACGGCCTCAGAGAAGTAAAGGATTGCACAGCTACAACATATTCCCGTAGATCGAAGACCTGCCCTCCCTGCGTGTGAGTATGGGTAGTATGGAACCCTTTCCAAGCGAATACGAAGGAGTGAGGACTTGAGTCTACACCTATAATCCATTACTCAAATTGCCACATGGTTCGCTTCTTATACTTACCTATCTCAGTCGATCTGCATGTTTTTGTGACCCTTCGATGGGAAGGATGTGTCCCCTTTCCGATTTGTCAGCAGTACTCGCCTCGTTCCTTCCTCAATTGAATCGGAGAGCACCAAGAGTTGCATGAGCTCTGCTCGGCCGAGTAGCCATGTGGTTATCGACGGTGGCGAGTGTTTTCTCTACTGCTTGTGTAACGCATCCTTGGCGTCGATGGAGATGCGTCCCCACTATTAAGGGAGTTTCTCCTCCGAGAGCTCGATACATCGGTTGCTTCCCTTTCACAAGCCTTCTGTTGATTCCTACCAACGATTGAGTAAGGATTGTCTTTGCACTTTCTTACGTGATAAGCCACCGACACCATCATGAGGTTCTTCCCAAGCATTTTTTTAGCTATACTCGCCCTGGTAGGACAGTGTAATAGCTCCTTGCAACCTGGTATCGTCCCTATTCCAAGTCTACCAAACGATTTTAGCAAGGACCCAGAGCATTGGGTGCATACAACACCACTCCTGAATACTGCCGACACCATCATCCCATCAACCAGTCTATCGGTCCGTCGACGGAGTGTTAGCCATCGTTCGAGGAATGCCACCCACTTCTGGAGAGGCTGGGAGAACGTCCACTATCTCTTCTCCTTGTAGGTTCATCAGTGCTTCCCACAGTCCAAGTTGACCTTTCGTATAGTGGCGATTCGTACACGAGCACAAGCTTCAACCCTTACGGGGAACAGCCCAGCCGGAGCAATCCACTCGGCAATCCAGTGTATCCAGGTGCTACCTCATCAGATGGTCCAAACTACGTTGACTTCCTAACAACTACGTACAATCGTAGCTTTGTCGAAGCCTACAACTTCGGTTTCGGTGGAGCTACCATCAACTACACAATAGTCCCGGACGCTTTTGGTACTATTGTGCAGAGCTTTGCCGATCAAGTCCAGAAGGAATTTGTACCAATATACGGCAATAATTCCAATGTGCCGTGGCGTTCTTCAAACAGTTTATTCACAATCTTCTTCGGAATCAACGACTGTGGAACGTCCTATGTGACCGGCAATGGCAACGTGATCAGTGAACTCATCCAGTCATACCAGAATATTGTGGACAAGGTTCGTTTCAACTCTTTTATACCGATCTCAGGGCTGACATATTTAATAGTTGTATACTGCTGGGGCACGCAACTTTGTTTTTGTGAACGTTCCCCCCATAGATCGCTCGCCTGGGACAACTGGACAAGGCCCGTTATATCAAGCTGCAGAAGCCGCTTACATTGCAACTTTCAATGCCCGGCTTCGCGCGCTTGTCTACAGTATGGGCTATCGACACCCAGATACCACGTCTTTCCTCTTCGACGCCAATTCTCTGTTCGCTGAGGCCATAAGCGATCCAAGCCAGTTTACAGAGACAGCGGGAATCAAGAACACGACTACAAGCTGCAGGTCCTATGAGGAGTGAGTGCATCTGGCCAACCATTTTCTCCGCAATCAATACTGATCAGAACTTAGGGGAACGCCTACTTTGACATATTTTGACCCAGCATGCTTGGTTCCCGTGAATGAGTATCTCTGGCTCAATAGTCTTCATCCAACATACCCATTGCACAACTTCATGGCCTCGCAAATGGTCAAGTTACTAGGGACTGTGGCGAACACCACGTCAAATCAGACCTTAATGTGAGGAAAGGAATCGCGACGAAGACAAATGGTTGTAGTATAGGTTGCAAGCATGGCTTTGCTTGCGGATTATTTCTTTGACTCTTCCTGCATTTTAGGAGCAGCTAGGTACGATCCTAAAAAACGGGGTTGAACCGGGGCAGATAAAGCACTGATAGATAATTTAATTGTAATTTGCAGAGTCTTCGAAACATCCATGACTGTTGACAAGATCGCACTGCAAGCAGAGAATGCTCGGTATCTGCAAGCCCCTGGCCGGGCCTCCTCGCCCGCCAAAACCTCGGGCGTCCAAAGGGGACCCAGCAATCACTATTTAAGTGCTACATGATACACTTCACCTTCTCTCCGCCATTCCCATGTCCAACTTCGACCCTGTGAGCTATATCCCCGACTTGCCTCCTGTACATATCCAACCTGTCATGATTGTGAGATGCGCGTGGGGAGCATTTGCCCGCCGGAGCTGTCTCCGACCTCAACATGATGCCCTGATAGCACAAGACTGACTACGGGGGCATCTAGATTGCAATCCTACGGGGCGCTCAGTTGACGGTGGTTGGGGGTTCGCAGTCCAGCAAATCCCATGTCTGTTGTAGCTGAAGCCTTCCAGCGCTCCGAGCATGTCAAAATCCGGGACTTTTCAAGTATGAGCACTACAGACAAGCTGCTATTGCAGTCTGTGCCGGCATTGCGATTCGATTTTTGATTGCAGTGCCGGTAAGTTACTCGACTTGACGCATATCCTATCGGGTGTTTGCTAAATTGCCTGTATCAGATATTCGCGGTCAAGGCAACACTATGGGCATTGGCCTTCTTCATCGATTTCGACTCGGTGACGTGGGATGACACGTTGGTGGGAGGGTTGGACTTCCTCGCGAATTCGGTTTTGCAGGTCCCTTTCTTCCTGATGAGCTTGATGCGGTACATTACGCCGACTTTGGACCACATGTGAGGGCATCGCTAGTGCTACGATATTCCAACCTATGACTGACGATGTTAGGTTCATGGATTCTCTGCAATGGGTCGATCAGACCTATTATGCAAAGCATAAATCTGAAGATCCGAAAAGATTGCGTGCGACATATTACACAGAATTACGGATGTATCAAGCACATGGGGATACGAGCAAGCATAGGGCTCCTATGGACGCGGCGTTGGCCTTTCTGATACGATTTGGCAGAAGAGCTGGGATCTCATTAGCAATCTACGCCCTGTCATACCTACCATACGTCGGAAGGTTCGTCTTACCTGCTGCGAGTTTCTACACCTTCAACAATGCCGTAGGACCCGTCCCTGCTGCTGTCATATTTGGCAGCGGCATCTTTCTCCCTCGAAGGTACCTCATCGTGTTTTTGCAGAGCTACTTTTCATCGAGGAGTTTGATGAGAGAATTGGTGTGTCTCCTGTCACCTCTTTTATCTCAACTTGACGACTAATCCATGTGTAGCTCGAACCGTACTTCTCCCGGATACGTTTTTCTAAAGAGCAGAAGAAACGTTGGTTTCATGACCGAGAGGGCGTCCTTTTCGGCTTTGGGGTTGGGTTCTACATCTTCCTTAAGATTCCACTTCTGGGGGTACTGATCTACGGCATCGCGGAGGCATCCACGGCATATTTGATCACGAAGATCACCGACCCTCCACCTTCGCCAGCATACAGCGATAAATTTGCTGAGAGCCAAGTCAAATGGAAAAACAAACAGGAATTCCTCAAGCTCCCGCTGCATGCTTTGGACGCCAATAATGCTGACACGGTGAGTCAAGGGAGAAATCCAATTGAGTCATTCGATTCCCCAGGAAAGAAGTTTTCCTAGCCAAACAGACAGCGAAGCCAGTTACATGCTGCGAAATATCTAGGGTTGATCCTACATGCAAAGTCAATACTTATGAGTAATCGTTGGCGCTTTAACGAGTCAAGAATATCTTTTTCAACATCGTTCCTTGTCGATGTTTTGATCAAGGGTTGACTGTCTTTCAACATTGTCTTCTTGATCTTCTTGTTACTAGTCTCAGGCCCTTCCGGAGGTGGCTACGCTTGATTTACTTGTTGTTTTGTCCAGCGCCCGAAGAGGCAACTGATAGGCGGAAGCTTGCTTATCTATTCGCATACAAGAACAGCCATGTCTTCATAAGTCTCTAGTTCGACAACTGGAACCTTGGCCCAGAACTGTTTTGCATTCGCGGGGTCGATTGGCTTCCTTTGCCCCGCCTTCGGACGCTGCAAGGTATGATGTAGTCGCTCTTCAATGCTTTACTTCGTCCTGATATCCCTTGACCCATCCTCTCTTTCATCACAAAAGTAATTCGCGAGTCAGGCATCTCTTTTCTAAGGTATCCCTTTGTCTACTGCCTGAGATGGGTCTCCACGAAATACGAACTGCTTGCAAGGTTGACTTGAAGAAGCCCGCCAACCAGCATGACAATCTTCATGTACGACCTCATGCCTATACGCAAATTCGAGATCGATAGCTGACTTTAGTAGAACCGATGGCATCCAGATAGTACATGAGCCTTCTCACAAGCTTGAAATCCAGCATTGACCCCTCCTGCAGTACCATTTGCGGAGAAGATCAAAGATGGAGAAATCGTAAAGATTGAATGCGTGGATTGGACTGGCGGCCAGATTGGGAACAACGACAGCGCAGATGACGTGAAGAACATCGACTTGACCACAGTCCACTACCTGAGCGGGCCTTTTGAGATCGAGAACGCCCAGCCTGGCGATGTCCTTGTGGTCGAGATCCAAGACGTGCAGCCCTTCCAAGAGCAGCCATGGGGCTTCACTGGTGTCTTCGACAAAGACAATGGCGGTGGCTTCCTTGACGAAATCTATCCCCATGCGTACGTCTTTCCGCTTTTCATGCTCCAGCTACAGTTCACTGACCCAGCCAATCCCGATTCAGCGCCAAAGCTATCTGGGACTTTGAGGGCATCTTCTGCTCCAGTCGGCACATACCCGGTATTCGCTTCCCCGGTCTCATTCATCCAGGGATCCTCGGCTGCGCTCCCAGCGCCGAGATTCTAGCCGAATGGAACCGCCGCGAGTCCGAACTCATCAGCACCACCAAACTCGAGCGTATCGTCGCCCAGCCTCCCCAACCGAAGAATGTCCACGCTGGCCCTGCGTCCGGCTCCGTGAAAGAGAAGGTAGGCAAAGAAGGCGCGCGAACGATACCCGGTCGACCCGAACACGGCGGCAACTGCGATATCAAGAACCTGTCTCGCGGCTCCAAGACGTTCCTGCCGATCCATGTGCCTGGGGCGAAGTTCAGCGTGGGCGATTTGCACTTCAGCCAGGGGGATGGGGAGATTTCGTTCTGTGGCGCGATCGAGATGGCGGGGGTGATCACGGTCAAGTTGAGCGTGATGAAGGATGGGATGAAGGATTTGGGGATGAAGAGTCCCCTTTTCTTGCCTGGGCCGGTCGAGCCGCATTATGGACCTGGACGGTACTTGACCTTTGAGGGCTTTTCGGTGGACGAGAAGGGCGTGCAGGTGAGTTTTTACCTGAGCGGTTGTTATCTCCCTATCCGGAATCGTCCTTCTGGTTGCATGATAGGTCTCGAAAGCTTGTCTTGTTGCTTATGTCTCATGCCGCACTTTCCAACAACTGGATAGGAAACTAATGTTGTGTGCCTTGGCAGCACTATATGGACGCCACGATCGCTTACAGACAGGCTACATTGAGAGTCATCGAGTACCTGAAACGATACGGTATTGGTCCCAAATCCTGCTCCAAAAGCATGCGCTCACAAACGGCAGGCTACTCCGATTACCAAGTCTATCTCATGCTCAGCTGCGCCCCTATCCAAGGCCACGTCGGAGGTCTCGTCGACGTGAGTCCTTCCCTTTTCCTTCAAATTTCGTTTATACATCTATCCATCTGTCCGTCACACGCCAGTCTTCATTCATTCCTTCCTTCCTTTCTAACAACGATACTTTTCTTCCTCTCTAGATCCCAAACGCATGCATGACGTTGGGCTTGCCGATGGATATCTTCGACTTCGACATCTCGCCCACTTCGGGGCCGGCGAAGAAGCGCGATATGGGCGCTTGTGCTGTGGCGAGTAAGTAAGAAAGTAGGGTAGATCTGGGGATGGGATGAGGTATGTGGGAGGGTGATGGTGAACGTGAACGTGAAAGGGGATTTTTGTATATGGACTCGAACGAATGAAACAGACTGAACGAATCGACATATTTCCCACTTCCCAAAAGCATTTTCCTGCCATGAAACCCCTCATGCACCTCCCCCCTCCCCCCTCCCCCCTCTCCCCTCTCCCCTCTCCCCTCTCCCCTCCCCCTTCCATACTCTCAACACCCACCACCCAACCCTAAGTATAGTACGAGCTACCTACACAAAGCTGTCGCTTCGATTTCGAGTAATAGCGGGGTGCGGGTAGGGGTTTCCGTTCCGGGATTATGATTGTAGGATGTGTGCATGGGGGTTCTTGTGAGAGGGTTTTGGGCGGTTAATGTTTTGGGGG
>JAABUP010001046.1_pt1 | contig 59251 bp, 95 predicted proteins | sample 5559201 | NCBI WGS metagenome assembly JAABUP01 (sample SAMN10711887, study PRJNA513373) | rock metagenome | isolation source: Antarctica rocks | place: Antarctica | reverse complement strand
AAGCTCGGCATTTTTCCAGGAGCCGGTCGATAGTAAGTGAAAAAAGTAAAATGTCAAATGTCAAATGTTCAAAACGCGTCGTTCGTGCATTCTTCTTCATTTCAGGATCCCGCGTGCTACTTTCTGACAGATGTCCTGACAGATGACCAACAATAGGACGTGCGCTGATTGCACGATCAGCCCCAAATCACTCTGGTGCCGAGTGGGGGTCACAACAGTGTTGAGAATGGCCTCTGAGATTAACCTGTCGACGTTACAGACGGAGAACCCAAATTTTCTCTTGAGCGCTGCCAGCGTCGCTCAGGCGCTGCAGCAACACCATTTTGCCCTGCTGCGACTAGTCGAGCAAGACGCAGAAAGGCTTGGAATGGCGCAAACACTCTTGAAAGACAACGTGGACGCAATCAATACTGACAAGGCAGCTTTGCAGCCTTCCAAGCAGTTTCCTGGCCGTGATGTCTACGAATACAGTGTTGGACAGAACATGTCTACCGTGCCATTGTCACTGCAGAAGACTGCGCCGCAGGTATGCATGCTCAGTCCTGTGAAGTCCTGTTGCCCAGGTCATGGCTTCCCTCCTTTCCCTGTTACAGAGGGCATTCTTTGGACCTTGCAGGCATTTCATGTTTTGGAAAAGACAGCGACAGCTGTGTTGACAGCATTGGCAAAGTCCCCAATTTTAAAGATCAAGGCAAATAGCTTTGACAGCATGCTGGAAGATCCTGTGGTGGACCCAGGCGTGATATCCTGTTCAAGCCTAGATGTTGTCCACTACTGGGATCCTGGGAATGCTGGCTGCAGCAACAATGATCAAGCTGTTGCAGACAAAGGCTTGCTCACTGTTTTATTTGCTGACACAGAAGCTGGTTTCCAGGTACACAGATTGTGCATCAAATTTTGAAACATGACACCAGTCATGGAATGATAGATTGTCAACAGCTGCCTGTTTGCCATCTAGCTTAGTTGGTCAGTCATGTTTAAGCATGCAGCGCAAAGAGAAGCTGACAGCTGCACAATGCTTGGACACGGGTGATCCATCCAAAGCTGCAGCATGTTCAGGACATCATCATTCCAGCAGGATGCGTGGTGGTGCTGCCTGGTTATACTCTTGAGCGGGCATCTTGTGGCATTTTTAAAGCAGCCCTTTACAAAGTTGTAAGCCTCCTGACTGACGCTTTGTGGCATATTGCACCAATGTACAAAGTTTGGCTACGTGTCAAGCATTTTCAAAATCAGGCTTTCAGCACTGCTGAGCAGCACAGAGATGCTGTTGTCAAGGAAGCACATGCATTTCCATCTTGTTGTGAGGCGTTTGACAAGCGCACTAGTCCTGCTGAGATATGCACTCATTGCCTGTGCTCCCATTACAAAGCACTGCCCACTTTTTGAGCTTGTAGCTTTGGTTGTATGAGTAAGCAAGGTGTTGCTGTGCACAGGATATGAAGCGAATGGGTGCTGACCGCCTGACAATGGCCTTCAAGCTAAGGGCATCGCCCTCTGCTGTCATCAATCTGCATCCTGACTTACCACAGGATGTCAAGTCAGGCCTTGATCCCAGGTGCAGTAAGCTTCTATTCATCAGCACTTGGGCTGCACTGCTTGCAAGTTTGCCTTGCGCTCTGCCACTGCTCATAACAAGTATGACTTAACAGCACAGATTCAACCCCTACCCCTCACTTGCTGAAATGCAACATCATTTGCAAGGGCCACTGTGTGCGTTGATGATGTACGCACCTGATGGAAGCATTTCCTGTTCCAGGTACGCTGGACCAATCACAACGGCAGAATTGATGTGGTGGTTGGACCAGAATCACACTCCCACACATACTCCCACATCGAGAACCCACAATTGCTACAACCTGGTCTCACAGGTATGGACTCACAGCCACTACTTTCACATGTCCACATGGGGTGATGCTGTAGCATGCCAGCCAAATCTTTGGCCTGAGCTGCACATCACCATTGCAATACAGTTACTTGAACAGGAGGCAAAGCTTGTACTTTCATGGGAATGTGTGATGATATGTATGAGCATCAGTTGTACCCTGAGTGACTGTGCGCACCACAGCTGCATTGAAACAGGCGATAATGTGATTGTCTTACACGTGTCTTGCTTTGCAGCCTGATGGGAGATTGGATGTGGGGCACGCTGTTGCTTCTGTAGCAGCAGCTCAACAGGCAAACCACATGCAGATTACATTTGAAGGGCCTGGATGCGAAAGCACTACCTGGCATGTTGACAGACACTGGACAGTAGGTCAAATGAGGGTGATGATCCAAGCAGAGACTGGCATACCCATACAGGAGCAGGAACTGATCTACTGGGGCAAGCCTCTGAAGGGTACCGGCACTCTGATGGATTCTGGAGTCGTGGATGGTGCAATGGTTACATTACGCATCAGCAAGGCAGAGGGGGCCACAATTGTGGTCAATGTGAGAATGCTGAGTGGCAAAGTCCTCTCTCTGGATGTTGAAGCAACATGGACTGTGTTGCGCGTCAAGCAGCTCATTGAAAGCCTGGAAGGCACACCTGTAAGCCGGCAAAGGCTCCTTTTGCCTGGTGAAACAATGAGCAATAGCAACATGCTGTCTGACTATGGCATTGAAAATGGCCACACCTTGTTCTATTGCATCCATGTGAGGGGTGTTTAGGATGAAGTGCACAATCTCAATCCAAAGCAGCTGCTAGACAACTGCCAATCAAGGGGTTTGTTGGGCTCTTTGAAAGTTCAGACATACTTTCAAACCACATGCAAGAGTTGGCACACACTGTTGCACAGTTGATCACCTCACTACTTGCCTTGTTGAGCTTATGATGTATAGAAAGTCAGCATCACTTCTGGCAGGCGTATTTGACTATTGTGCTTGTGCTTATCAGTAAATTTTAATAAGTAATACGATGATGGACAGCTGACATTTAGCATTGTGCAGAGTGTGCTACTCACTCACATTGTGCTAAATGCTTTTTGAGTTGTGATTTCTTGCAGAGGCACTTGCAGACAGCAGATGCTGTCTATGTTCAGGCGGGTCCTGCAATCTGAACTCTGTATTATCATGCCTCAAGGCCTGCCGTGATTTAACATACATGTTGTAGTGACACAGCATGTCATACGTAGAAGCCTTTGCAACTCCTGAGGTGCGCATATATGACACAACATAACTTATGGTAAGATGCTCTGTCCCTGTGCAACCTGGCGCTTTACTATGCAGTAACACGGGCGTCTGTTTATCTGCGGTCAGCATGCATATGGTGGACATGAATTGAGATGATCGGCTGAGAAGACTCCTTCTTTGATGACGGACCCAGATGAGGCATACGGTATATATGCCTGTTGGCAGGCCAAAAAGGCAACATGCAACCGCAAAGACCTTTAAGTTAGTTACTTTGCTATTGCTGAAATTAAATCTGTGTGCATCACAATTAGCTCATTCAGAAACATGCTCTGCAGATTGCTACCAAGAGGCATTGCAGCTCAAGCATTCAAAAAAGCAAGATTCACAGCACACACACTGAAGACATGAAAGAGAAAAGCGGTTTGCTTTGAGATGTCATAGACCTATGTCAGGACTGCAGTGCTGGCTGCACAGCAGTACTTACACTCATACTTCCTGTGCAAGACGATAGGCAGCTCCTCTCAATCCCGAAACGTCTATTGTAATTCAGAAACGTCATTCTTGCAAATCAAGGCGGGCCAAGGGGATCTGAGCAAGTTCAGCGCATGCAAGGTTTTTCATTTGGATCTCAGAATAAGTGAGGCACTGCCGCAACCTGACTGGCTGGCTCTTGCCACTGGCAGCTTCCCACATGATGCTGGCTGCCAGTTTCTGTCCATGACTATAGTGCTTATGGTGACGCTTCCTGTCCACCTCAAACACAGCACTTGCAGCATCAGAGGTCCTGCGACTCATTTTGGAATGTCTGCTGCTGGCTGTGTTCATCCTAGCCTGAGACTCAGGCACATGTGGGCTACCTGGAAGAGGGACAGGGGATCTGCGACCCAGCATGACTGATCCACCTGGCTGTACTGATTGTTCTGCTGACTTTGCTGAACCATCAGCATTGCTGATGGTGACACCTGTGGCGTGATCTGTAACAGCATCCAGGCGAGCTGGCACATCCGCATGATCAAGAGCTGCAAGGGCAGCTGCCTGCCTAGCTGCCTGCTTAGCTGACCTAGCCTGTTCCTTGAGCTCAATCTTAGCCACCTTGTTGGCCAGAGGCGCCAGCCCATCAGGAAAGATTGTCTGCAACAGGCTGCTCACGTTCTGCCGCTTGCTGTTGTTCTCGGAACCCATGCTGGTCCAGTAGCGCTCTGCCGGCGTCCCATTGCTGTAGTACCTCTCACCGCTGTCTGTGCGCTTGTCTCTCGTGGCTGCATTGCTGGGCTGCAGTGGAGCGTTGCTCTTCTGCACACCTCTGTAATGCCGCACGATGGCTTCCACTGTGGTCGCCTCAGCTTCCTGAGCATTTTCGCCTGGAAACGGCAACCACGTCAGTCATCATCAGAAGCACCATTGTCACTTTCAAGCACGCTTTGGTGCAAAAAGGGCATAGGCACAACAGTAGAAGGGAAAATTCAGAGGCTGCAACAAAGGGGCAAACATTTGAGCCGCTAGGGCAGGACATGCACAATGTGTACTGACAAGGAATGGCACAGCGACTATGACAGATTGCACAGCACTCTCCTGAAGATGTATGACAACAAACCATGGGTGTAGCAGGTACATGCATGCCCTGCTTAGGGACAGATCATTGCCACCAACAACATGCCAGCAGAAGAGATTGCATTGCACTGACAGGAACCCAGCCAACTAGAAGGGTGGTCAACTCAGCGTCGCATGCTTTACAGCAGACACCATATGCATTGCAACCCTGAAGCAGAGCACACACACACAGCAACTATTCTAGCAGTGGCAATGTTGCAACAGAAGCAGTTACCTGAGGTGGCAGTCTTCTGGGTGGCAGCCTTGCGCTTACTGGTCTTGGCCTTTCCCTTCTTCACTGCCTTGTCCCCGGGGCCCAAGGAGGCTGAGCTGTGACCCACCACTGCATCCACCCCCACCAGCCCTGCCCTCCCCTGATAGTATGTCAGTCTGAAGCACACCTGCAATTGATGGTGAAAATATCAGCTCTGACAGGCACAAGGATCGCATGTCTGGTTGTGTGCGTTTGCCCATTACAAGTGCACCTTGCAAGTTGTGGCCCTCAAGACAATATCAACGATGTGCACGACATGCTGGCGGTGTTTGTTAAGCCTATAAATGAAGGAACAACTTGCAGTGTTGGTTGTTCTTGTGAATGAACAAGATGTGATTGACAGCTGGGCAGTTGGGAACCTGTAGGCTGGTCATGTTCAAAAAGAGATGGCAGCAAATGTACCTCATCTCGCATGACGCGCAGCACGTCCGGTGTGGCGTGCTTGCTGAAGTCTGCAATGCTGATGACCAGCAGAGTGACTGGGCTAGCTGCACAGCTCACTAGTGCCGCCTGCATCGCACATCGCGCTATCAGCTTGCCGCAATCTTTGGTAAGACCGTGGTCATGGTACTTGTGTGTTGTACACATGCGTGGGCAGATGTTTCTTTGTTGTCAAACCACACTGTGATGGCTGTGCTGCGTGACAGACTGCAATCATGCACTGTCAGACCTCAGCTTGTCTGCATTGTGCAGAGTGAGAGTAAGCATGAGAGCCATGCATGCAATGTCTGTGCTTGACGCCGCAGCTGTCGGGGAAATGCTCTGAAGACACTTGTATGAATAAGTTTTAGGATCAGCGTCTGTTGTTGCCAGTGAAAAAGCTGCTGCAACCAAACATACTGCCAAACCGCACACCTTGGAAAGACTTTGTCCTGACTGGTCTTTGGTTATCACAATGCATTGTCAGACATGGTTGCAAGGCAGGCCAGGTAATCATATGGCTTTAGTAATATGGCAGTAATATGGCAGCATTACTGATGTCGGATGACAAAGATACTGTTAGTAGCATGGGGCAAGGTTCAGAAAACCAGAGGGAAACTCCCTGAGATAGTAGGGAGAGATATTGTTACCAACACAGTGCTAGACTCAATACCACAAAGGGTGGGGTGCCCTGAGGTTGTAGGGTGAGATGTTTTCACCAACACAGTGGTGGATTCAATACCAAAAGGGGGTGCCCTGACACACTAGGAAGAGATATTGTCACCAAGTTACCAACACAGTGGTAGATTCAATACCACAAGGGAGTGCCCTGAGGAGATGGTGAAAGGGAATACCTGGAGGTCTCCTTCCCCATTGAGGAGGCTGCCGCTGCCAAAGAAGGTGCCGGGGCCCATGTTTGAGAGCAGCCGGCTGGAGTTGCGCAGCGTCTGCCTGCTGGCCTGCTGCTTGCCCAGCGTGCCTATCAACTGCCCATCATGAATCTCCACCTGCGCAGTGCAAGCCTCTGTTGCAGTCCCCTTAGCCTTGGCAGGAACGTCACGTACAATAATAATAATAATTTACAGGCGTTCCAGCCAATTGTTGTTGCCAGGTACCTACTAGGTGCGCCTAAACCCTAGTCCTGTGAGCCAACATCACGTATGCTGGCAACCATTGGGGTGTGCCATGCACAATAGGCCAATCACAAGTCAATTAATGCAAGCATCTGTTGAAGGACCCAGCTGGAGCTGCTTGCTTGTTCTTTTGCAGCAGGATCTGTGAGGATGCTGGTAGGCTTCTTAGGTAAAAAGTGGATTTGAGCCATGTTGCACAGGCACTGCAGCCCTTGTGACCCCTTGTGATCCCGTGTGACCCCAATGGTGGTTGTTATGGCTTCCTCAAGACAAAAGCAGACTGGTTTCTTTGGGCTACTCAGGTTCACAAAGGCAGAGGACAAAACACTGGCATGGAGGCTGCATGCTGAAAGCAATCAAGGACCACGTGCACATAAGGTAACTGGGTATTGCTGGTGGGCAAGCAAGCCAAGCCTGAGGGCACGACAAAAGGCCCAAAGGGCAGCTGCCCTGTGAAGCAGAAGGAAAGCCGAGCCGCTGTCAAGCAGCAGCAGGGCCAGGAGTAGACATCCAAAAGCAATCCTCCCCATGGGAGTGAGGCATTGCACTGAGCCCCAACAGGTGGTTGTCAACATGCATTGTCACAGTTGGAGGGAACGGCCACCACCATCAATTGCAAGCGATGTTCACCTTGGACAGAGGCCCTGTAGCTGCCATGGTCTGCACAGCAACAGCAGCCTGAGCAACAGTCTGCCGCGCTTGGGTCTCCTCCAACCGCTTCTCTACAGCTCTCAGCTGCACATGCCCAGCCTTCACAAAGTACACATTAGTATCACTGGACTCAAACTCTGTGCCCTCTGGATGGTCCACCTGCGCAAGCACAAACACTGCAGTAAGGCTGTGGCCACAAGCGCTGCGGAGGCACGCTGTGCAAACAGCTGTGTACCACCCTGTTATTGGTGTGATCAAGTTTGGTGGCTGAAAACTTTGGCTGTCTACTCAAGAACGCTTATGAAACCATACAGTAGAATGCAGCACCCTGCTCTGGTGGTGTGCACAGGATGGCATAGCATACACAGCATAGCATGTACTGCACAGCATATGCAGCATAGCATATATTGCACAGCATATACTGCACAGCATATCTAAAATAGTAACATGTTACAGCACAGGACAGCACGGCACAGCACGGCACAGCACAAGCCAACATGATGAACAGTAGCACCTGCTGCATGTGCTGGCCCAGGCTGATGATGTGGCCCCGGGGCAGATCCCTGAAACAGCCCACAGCAGTGCGCAGGAAGTCCACCAGCCCTTTCTTCTCCTCCATCATGTTTGGTTCCAGAATCCCAAGAAAGTCGTGTCTGCAGACAATGCCCATTCTGTCACAGGCTGTCAGCACTGTGAATGTGAACTTGCATTGCACTGAATGTGCACCATCTTAGGGTGCAGTGGCAAAATCTGTATTTCTGGTCGTATTGGTAGCGATCAAATGCTTGTCAAGCGCATAGCAAAGGCAACATTCAGCACTGGGACATGTTAGAGCTGCCACAGCTGACAAGCAAGTTATGCTGCTGGTGTGTGTGATCTCACAGAGGTACAGCTTGATGTCATACAACAAACAGAAGCAACAACAGCCATGCAGAAGGACTGCCACCGTGCTAGCTCTCATACTGCATGTGTTCTGCCCTGCCTGTCAGGGCTGTCACAGTCAGGATCAATGCAAATGCTGCTGACATGGGGGCTGCTGCTGAGGCACAACAGCATGATGAAGGGCTTGCCGGTCCACAATGAGAGCGAGGACAAGAAAGACGATATAATGGCAGCTTGTCAGGCTAGCAGTTCGTCATAGGCAAACAGATGCTGTTTGTACAACCAAAGTACACTCTGATGACTACATGGTACCATTGTATATTAACAGTGGACATCAGTTTTGTGATGAAGTCACCTGTTGTCGGTGTCTGTGACAACATTCACTGCAATAGCGAGCATCAGCCCTATGAGGGGTTTGCGTGTTGAGTCCATGTAGGTGACAGCTGCAACTGCAACAATGCAGATGCCGCTTGCGAGAGGCGTGCCTGTCAACGCAGTATGTGACAGCAGTCGTTGCAACAATGGACATGAGCCGTATGAGGGGTTTGCCTGTTGTTGAAGCATGTGACAGCAGTCATTGCAACAACGGACATGAGCCTTATGAGGGGTTTGCCTGTCGTTGAAGCATGTGACAGCAGTCATTGCAACCGTGGACATGTGCCTTGTGAGGCTTGCCTGTTGTTGAAGCATGTGACAGCAGTCATTGCAACAATGGACATGAGCCTTACAAGGGGTTTGCCTGTCGTTGAAGCATGTGACATGGAAGCATGTGATATGAGGGGCTTGCCTGTTGACAATGAGAGCCAGGACAGGGCTGCTCGCTGAGCAGGTCTCCCCTGCAGGCTCCCCCTCCAGAATGGCTCGCTCCCCCAGGCTCTGCCCCTTTTTCAGCAGGCTTTTGCTGCGGTTGCCCATCCGCCGAGATGATGCTTCTACGACCCCTGCAATAATAAATAAATAAATCAATCAATAAATCAATCAATAAAAATAATGATAATAATGATAATAACAATAGTACCAATGATAATGATGATGATAATGATGATGATGATGATGATGATAATGATAATGATAATAATGACAACGCTTTCCAGCTCATGATGAGCTAGGTAGTGTGGGACAACTCTTGTCTTTCCAGAGCAGTCTGTCAAACCTGCAACATGCTGTCAAATGTAACAATCCCTGCGTTTGCCACCAAAACGATGCTCAGATGATGCCAGAATAGTCCCTGCAACATGCTTTGAGATCAAATGACCTCTGCGTTTGTCGTGAAAATGATGCTAAGATGGCCCTTCTGCAGAGTCTTGCTATAATTGTTGATTGCCAGTATCGACAACTCTGCTTCTCACATACGCAAGGTGCCTCTCATGGATGCACGTATTCTTGCAGGCACACGGTCTTTCACGCTTGAGAGAAACGCTTGGTGTATCAGGCACACTAAGAGTCTTGCTGCATGCTGGTCAGTGAGTGTTGTCATCTCACACGCACAGCAGCAAATCAAGACAACTAGGGCAGATCACAGACAGCTGAATTTGTGTAGCGGTGCCTACCACTCAAAATGAGATAGAAGTTGGGGACTTCATCGCCTTGCTTGTAGATGATGTGGTCCCGGTTGATGGATTCAATGCTCATGCGCCGGCACAGGCCCTCCCTTGCCTCTTCAGGCAACTTGGCCAGGAAGGGATTCAGAAACATCAGGATGATTGAAAGCTCATCCACCGCGGAGAGCTCATCCGTTGTTGAAGAACCACTGCACAGTGAGAGCTGATGGGACTCACTGTTGCCAGGCATTGCTACATGGCAAATGCTACAAGGCTCAAAGAGATATAGAGTTATCACAAAGCAAATGCATTGCCACCTTGCAAGGTGGCAAGCCCCTCTGCAAACTGAAGAAAAAAAAAGAAAAGTTTACGCTTTTCATCGATCATAAAGCGAGCCTTCTAAGGAGGCAGCCTGGAGCTCTGCAGAGTGTCTATGTGCAATGCATGCCAACGAAGCATCATTGCTTGTGAATGAACACCTTACATGGGTGCACAGCGCTTGTTGACTGCCTTGCAGTAAGGTCAAGTACAGTGTGTCCAACCTGCCAGATCGCATGATAGCGTCTTTTGTGACCATCGCAGGCTCTGCAAGTTTCCTTGAACTGTCAACTTGCTTGGCCAGCTGTGAAGGGGAGGGCTGCCCTTCCTTGTGGGCAGTCAGAGGGGGGGAGGGAGCTGCACCAGTAGGCTTAGAGCCAGACAGCCAAGCAGGCACTACAAAGTCCTGCAGTCAACATGGAATACGAGCTTATGCAGACAGTCTGCCATGACATGACTCAAAGGGGGCTGGCCATGCTTGGAGGTTAGTCACAGAAAGGCAAAACTGAGGGCACCCCTCCCCCCCCTTTCCCCCTCCCAACCCCCAGTCTAGTGCAATGAGCTTCAGCAGGGCAAAGCATGCGCCCTGCTGCAGAGGCTACAAAGACTACTCAGGTGACAGCCTATGCAGCACTCTGGGAAGAAGAGAAGAAGCCTGAGACCAAGTACAGCAGCATGACGATGCAGCTGGGCATTACAGCATGGCAGAGTGCGAAAGAAAGTGGCCTAATCAAAAGCAGATGAGCCTCCTGACGCATACCCCGTATAAGGCCTGCAACCAGAGCTCCTCTGCAGGTTTTCAGCTGACCAGAAGAACAGCAAGACCCTGCCTGCCACTGGGAGAAAAAAAAGAAAAGAAAAGACTACGCCTTTTGGCGTCTATTTAATGAGAAGCCAAGTTTTATACCAGGCTCCCCGGGGTTAAGAGGTATTAACTGTATTTTAGCCCACCTCCACTGGGAGGAATGCTTGCCACAAAGCAGTCACTGGGGTACATATATATCATCACTCAAATGACAGGCTGTGAGCCTGGTTCTTGCATGAGCCTACAGCTGGCGCAAAGCAAATCACAGTCACCTGTTCATCCACTGGTTTGCCACTTCCAGGCGCTGCTTTGCTGCCGCCAGGCGCTGCTGCTGGCGTATCTCGCAGCCGCTCCAGGAGGATTCGCACACGGCTGATGATCATATGGTGGGGCGTGCGCTGCAGTGCTTTCAGCTTAGTATTGTAGTGTACATGGCGAGCAACCTCATGTGACATCACAACACCTGTTGCTGCATTCCACCTGCAGCAATGAAGAGCATGCACAGTTAGAGCACTAAGCAAAGTGTAGCAGCACGCATGTAGCCTGCATCTCCTTGTGCTGAGTTGAGTCGCAGCACATGTATGCACTGCCAGAGCCTTGTTTTGCTGTGTGACTTTGGATGAGGCTGCACACTCACATAAGCACGTCAAGCAAGTTGCAAGTAGGCATGCAGCAGGCTGCTGCACTCGATGCAGCTGCAGCTTAACATGCCGTCCATCTTACTTTTGAGCACTGCCTGGCTTTGACCCTTCTGCAGCTGCTTCTGCACCTGTAGTAGGAGTCTGACTGCTAGCTGGAGCACCTTTGTTTAGAAGGTTCTGAGGGGCTTTTGCGCCATGCAGATGCTGAGCATTGGCCAAGAACTTTGCCAGCGATGCCAGGCCAGAGCCTTTGTGGTACAGTGGCTGTTCTTGTGTAGTAGTAGCAGCAGCTGCCTGCAAAGCAGCTGACCTTGTTGGTATCACATGGCTAGCTGGCTAGGTCGGGCATAGTCATGATGAGACAGTTGAAAGGAGCTGAGTCAAAGGTGACCAAATGCTGCATGAGCTGCATATACAATGCAGCGGGAAAGCTCAGAAGCAGAAGACCCAAAGATTCGCTGTGAGCAGTGATCAGCAACTTTGTGAAACATCCTACCTCTCGTACAATTAGGCTGCCAGCTTTGCTAAGGCGCCCTGGTGCACGTGGAGACTTGTGCAAGTCATTGACGGGACTGCGAGCTCCCTGACGACCGCGAGATTCTGGCAACATGGCTGACAAACCCAATGATGATGCTGGTGAGGTTCGCCTGCGACTCCGGTCCGCAGCAGCACTGCCCGTCTACTGTGTCAGCTTGCTGGAGGCCTCTCGCCCTCAGCAGCTAAAGCTATCTAGCAAGGCTGTCTAAGGTTGAAATCATGTGGCATCAAAACCAGTTTGTTTTGCCTAAGCTCCCTCATAGCGCTTGCACAACCAGGGCAGCAGAACGGCATGCACGAAACGTGTGGCGTGAACCTTGCAAACAGGCAGGTCTGAGTCTGCCTCGACTTCAACTCAACTGCTGCAAGCTCGCTATGATCGCCGGCGCACGTAGGAGTGTCTGCATACAGCGCAAAGTTGCAAAGTTGCTTCAAAGCAATGGCTTCAGCATGACGGATCTTCAGACATTAGTCAACATAGAACTCCCCCTGAGGTGACTTTTTAGTCTTTTCCCCCTGGGGGGCAGGCCTGAAGAAATAATGGGTTAAAATAAACTTTGAAGCGTGATCGCGAGGGATCGTGTGTGAGCAGGGGCTCGGGGACCATGCCTGAGTATGCGATGCATTTTGAGTCGGTTTCGGTGCAAAATAGTTACAGGCCGCGTCTGGCTGGGCTGTAGCTGAAAGCTGGAAAATCTCGCTGGCTGATAGGTCTGCCGGCCACGAGCATCAAGCAGCAGGCAATAGAATCCAAAGGAGAGCAGAAATAATGGGTTGGGGCATGATAATGAAGCTAGTGTGGGCCGCGAAAGGCAAAAGCAGCGTTGCACACGGTTGTCATGCTTGATGATGCATCATGCTCTGATACCGGTAGTTTCGATGGTGCAATGGAGGATGTACATGTGTTTTCACTGATTTGTCTTTTATTGCACACGGAATTACGAAGGTAACAACGGCGGTGTGTGCTGAGTGCACACCTCAACACATGTAGACCGTTGCCTGTCTCTGCTGTCAAATTGCCAGGATTCCAGTTGTTTCCAATCTTTGGCAAGGCATTCAAACTATGTTCATTCGTCCCAGTCCAATCAAGACAAGCAAACGAATACAACGCGAGTTTCAGCAAGCAAGCGTTCACAGACTGTGGGGTGAGACTCTTGCTCGTCTCGGGTATTTCTTGAAAGCCGCCCGGACGTCGCGTCCTTGCAAAGGTTTGTGTGCCGAACCTGTCGGAACATGCCGTGCTGGCTTTTGCGTCAACTTGCTGCATCTTTCGTAGCCTGTAATGCCCTTGTTGTGTTAGTACGTGCGTCACATAGTTTCCTGCAGCAGCCTTCAAGAAACTGGGCAGGCACCCGCTGTCACAACAGATCACTCAAGTAACTGATAGCAGTGGTTGTGAGTACAGGGCGCTCAACCGGCCATGCAGGGCCTTTACGAGGAATCCACAACGCGTACAGGCAATGGGCAGCCACACAAGACGAAGAGCACGCCCAAAAAGAACAACCCATTGGCAGTACACCTTGGGGGACTTCAAAACTTGCTGAGGCTGCGAACAAACTACAGGTTCAACGAGAAGCTTTCATGCCAAGTTGGTGCAGATTTGAACCTTCAACAGCAGTCAGTGTTCCCAGCAGGAACACTGCAGTATGAGGTGACTTTCTTACGTGTACTCACCCCTTCTGCATTGTAAAGGCTGACTATGACCTTGTGCTGGGTGCCAAGCAGATCTGTAGGGTGCTGGTCATGACTCTGCGCTGAGTGCCATGCAGATCATTGCTAAGGACAGGCATTGGGGTGCAATCCAAGCCACCACTACAGGCATGTCGTATAGAAAGGGGATCAGTCTGCAGAGGAAGGATGCAAGCTGCAAAGTGACAGGCAAAGTGGGGTGCACCTTTCAAGGTAAGTCTTATATGTAGTTGCTGCCTTGACTTTCAGCAATTGTGGTGAGTGGGCAGATGTCCATAGCCATGCTTGGCTGCAGCAGTCATGTAGCAAACACCGCTGCAGCAAGCTACTTGTCATTTGCTGTCGAGTTTTTGAAGAAGATTTGCAAGCTAGGCAAGATCATTGTCAGAAATTTCATCACCAGCAGGGAAAATAAGCATGTAAACAGGGCTCCAACATATCACACTTGCCACCACGAAGACATCAGTTGCCAGACCTTCCCATTTCTGCGTGGCTGCCCTGCATGTGCTTCCCATATGACAGCAGCACCACACCAGGATGAGTTTGGAATTGCATCATGAATGCACAGGTAGGAAAGAGATCGGCCTGGACATTGGCAGCATAAAGCCCTGGCAGACTGTGTTGGTTGGGGCTGTGGGCCTGTTGGCTCTGGGTAAGCCAGTCACTGGTGGCAAGCGCTTCCCTGACGACCTCACCTTGACCCTGCCCGGCCTCAAGAACCGAGGACTGGCTCAGGTAGGGCAGTTCAGAAAAGAAAAGGAAAGACTATGCCATTCAGTGTCAGTTAAGTGAGAAGGCAAGTATTATATCGGGCTGCCCAGCGTAGGGCATTTCACACCATAAACTGATGTGACATCTGTTTGCTCATTGCCCGCGCCTAACTGGAGGCTCAATACACCACTCTGCTCAAACTCTTTGGTCATTCTATGTTGTTGTCAGACCCAACACGTAGCGTCTGCAGTGCTAGTGTACATGTCAGCCCTCAAGTCTGCCTGGCATTGAGGCACAAGGTCATGCATATGTGATGCATCAGGCTATGCTAACATCCCTTTGTGCATGCCCTATCCACTACACTTTTGCATCCTGATTCAGCAAGGCTCTCACGGCCGATACTGTTTGTGATGTGTTAGATGTTGACATCTCTATCATGCTGAGCAGGCAGCTCAGCCATCATTGCTCTTCTGTTTGCCAGCTATGTAGTTGTGTACGCATTCAACACCCTTGGCAGTGTGCAAAAGGCAGAACATGTTCTGGCTGCAGGGGGAAGTCAATGTAACCATTCAGAGAAGCAGGAATGGCTTGTCATTGAACATCAACCAGCTCAATGGTGTTCTCACCATGTGATATGTTTCTCTCCAAGGGTCCTTTGTGTCTGCGTGTGCACTGCAGTCACCCATGTATAATGAATGAATGATTCCAGCTAATGTAGTGCCTTGAGTGCCAAATCCTGACATGATGATGACTGCTGTTAAAACAAAGGCTGTTGAAGAAATGCTGAGGCTGGAAATACTGCACATCTCCATCTGTGTTCACATTTGCAGCCAGCTAGGTTCATGCATTTATGTTGTGGGTTTAATATCGGCACTGTCTGCCCGTGCATATACTGCAATGCATTTGAACGCATTTTAGCATGCTCTACAGTCACAGTGGCATCTGCACGTGCTTGCAGACCCGCTTCGGCATGTCCGCCTTGACGTCCAAGATTTGCGGTTTGTACGGCAGCAAGATCAATGATCATATCTCCTGCGCCAGCGTTTATTAGGTTGCATGCTTGACCGAGCGCAGCCTAAAGTATTGTATAAGTGCTATTCTAAGGGCCACGTGGGGGGTGTCGAGGGGGGAAAGCATTCGTCTGATGTCGCCGAGAAACACATCATTGCTCATTGCGGACACAAACACCATGAGATCCTTTTTTGCGCAGCAAGATCATATGCAGGTTTTCAAGTTCGTTCTAGACTGTCTTGATGTTTTCCACATTTGACCTTCGTCTTCTTCTATATGTGATCAGACTTGCTGGCTGGCTAAAGCATTGTAATCTCTCTCTCTCTCTCTCTCACTTAATTGGCGCATTACGAAGGCGCATGAGCTCATGCAAGATCACGAAGTTCCTCGAAAGCTCTGAGGTGCTCGGCATTAGAAGAGTTTGCAGTGAAAGATATACTGCACCGCCAGGTAGCTCTGCTGAAGGTGCTGATACTGCCTTATTCCTGGAAAGTCACTTTTGCTTGCAAGCGGATTTAATGCCATGTGAGTGACATGCAAATTTTGCCACGGACATAGAACGAATTCCGAGTGCTCTACGGCTGGCTGCAGGCTTGCAAAAGTTAGTCCCAGATTGCATACATCAAACAATATTCTGGGGAGGCATCCCGCTGATGTGACTGCCTGATAAGGTATATCAGTTCTTGCTGAATGAGCATAGCACATGTTTGCTGTCTATGTATATACACTGTCAACAGCCAGAAGACTTCTTTATGTCCATATCTGCCTCTTTACAGCCTCAGGCTTTTTGCTTATTTGTACAGGCCTGGCTGCTCATGCTGCCAGAAAACAACTTTGTGGAGCTATACACAAGCTTCTGTAGTCACACAGGTATATCTCCATGCAGCAAGCATGCAGCATCCTCTCTGAACGCCTCAATGGCTTTGAGCAATTGCAAGCACCTTCATCGCCATGATTGTGCTGTTTCTAATCCATCCTGTCCTCATCCTTGCCATCTATTCAGTCAACAAGGTGATACACGAACCATTCCTGCATCGTCAAGAACCGGCACCATTGTTCAACGCAGCACTCTCAAGATCACATGACCCCTGTGAGTATGCCAATGCACCAAATCATAGCAGCAGAGCGCATTGCGTGCTTTGCCACAGGCAAGCTGCCAGTGTTACAGTCTGTGTGCGAGGGCAAATGGATTGACCTGTATAAGCTCTGGCGACTGGTCCACGAATTTCATGCTGCCCAACCCACCCTGAGCATCCCCTGGGGGGCAATAGCACACTCCCTGCTTGGGTGTCCAGCATGGCGTCAAGATGCTGCACAACAAATGCAGTTGCTATACAGGTGAGAGGCCCACAGCTGGAGTAACATCAGAAACAGTGAACCCTGCTTTAACGTTCAAAAGTTCTAGCCAGATTCAAGTGTTGTGTGGGTAATTATACAATGTCTGAGGTAGAGATGAGGTCAATGTGCTGAGTTCAACTCGATGCTCAATCTGATAGCCAGTCAGGGAGCTGCACTGCGTGTCCATGCTGAACAGCAGTCGTAACAGTGCACTCCCAGGTCCTAGTGTACCCGCATGCATGCCTGAAACCAAAACGTAATTTGACGCTGACTTATATGTCAACGGGGGCGTTGCTAGTGACGCAGACGATCATTTTGCCATGGATACTGGTAGATGATGCCGTGATTTGCAAATACTTACGCATCACGCCTGGCAATTGTGCAGGGCAAAGCTCATGGAGTTTGATCAGTCTCTCATGAAGCAAGCTGTTGCCTACCAGGCAATGTCCCAGCCAGCTCCCAGGCCCCCCTCACCCCACCCTGTGCTGGCCCCAAATACCGGTCCAGCCCCTCTCGGCAGAACAGCAAGTCAGGGTCAAAGCCAAGCGCCTGTAGCAGCACAGCTGAGCAATGGCGCTCCACTGCAACAGGCCCCTACAGGGCCATCACCTCACGCTCATGTGACGCTGGGCAGGAACAAACGTGCTCGCAGCCCATCATCCGATCCAGCCCCCAGCCCACACCCAAGTAGTCAGCATATGTCAGGCATGTCACCATCCCAGGCCCGTTTCCAGCTGCCCCATGCACAGCCTGCCCTGCAGCCCCAGTGGCCCCAGCACTCACAGCTGCATGCACAGCACCTACAGCAGCAGCAGCAGCCGCAGCAGCCGCAGCAGCAACTGATGTCGGGGGGATTACCAGCTGGGGTTGTTGCCCTGGGTCCCCAACAGATGGGCTACCAGCCGCTGCATGCCAGCCCAGGGCATGCTGTCTCACCTGCCAGGCTTTCTCCCAAGGGCCCCTCACTGCATCAGCAGCCCACACAACATCAGCAGCCCACACAACATCAGCAGCAACCACAGCAGCAGCAGCAGCAGCTGCCAAAGCAGCTGCCTGTGCGGGCAATGCCCCTGGGCAGGGCCAGTCAACAGGGGCGGTCAAGGGTGGCCAGCCATGTGGTAAAGCCTGACCATGTGGATGGGATGACTCGCGAGGACATCATTGCAGCAGCTGCTGCAGCAGCTGCTGCTTCAGGGTATGGTGAGCCTGAAGGGCTTGCTAGCTTAGTGGGCACAAAAGTCAAGGTCAGTAAATAAACGGCCTGATCAGACTGTCTTTGGAATCCTTACTCCTTCAGCACGAGCATGACCTCACCTGCTGATGAATTGTGCTGATGTGCCGTCTTATATGTTCAATGTGATATCAATTGGTCTAGTATCAAATGTGGAGGACTTGTTGAGTTTGACTGCACTGAGTGGCTCAGATTGCCTTTATATATTACACAGGGCGAGCCTTCCTGTCAGTGTCCTGCTCTAGGGTAATGACTAATGCATGGCTACATGCTGGCACTGTCTTATAAGAGCTAAATTGAGAGCCTTCCATTTTGCATTGAGGCCATTGAGACATGTGACACTCGAGCTATTTGCAACACATGCCTCCGAATAAGACGAGATGAAACTGATGTGATGAATGTGGCTGGTGCAGGGTAATGTAGTGTTTGGTGGGCAGATGCCAGTGAACAGTGCAGCACCACCATCACATGATCAAGCAGCCAAACCTGGTCTACCAGCTGCCAGTCTGTCCCAGGACCCAGGTCAAATCCCCAAGCAAGAAGCAGGGACTGCATCAGCCCCAGGGACTGAAGCTATCCCAGAGGTTCCGAAGAGGCGGGGCAGACCGCCTGGTAGCGGGAGGGGTACTGGGAGGGTCACTGGTACAGCCCCCAGTAGGGGGGCATCCAGGGGACGAAGTAGAGGAAGAGGCCGAGGCAGAGGCAGGGGAAGAGGGCGGGGCAGTTCCAAGTCTGTCTCTGAGGGCAGTTCCAAGTCACGCTCTGAAGACGAAGAAGCATCCTCCAGTGACAACAGCAGCAGGGCTCTGGAATCTGAAGAGGAGGCTTCAGAGGCTGGCTCAGACACCACTTTTGCCAGGCAGGGTGCAGGCAGGGGTCGGGGCAGGGGGAGGGGCAGGGCCCGAGGGAGGGGAAGAGGCAGGGGCCGTGGTGGTGCGGCCTCAAGCATCCCTGCAGGAGCTTTGCTGGTACCGCCTGAGTCAAGTAGTAGTGGGCTTCAGCAAACAGTTCGCAGGGTAAGCATTGCACCCGCCTGAATATCAGCAACACCAATCCAATCCGTTGTAACTTTGTCTGTCACAATCTTCTGGAGAGACAAAACTTGTCCTGCACGCTGTGCTGGACAGCATAAAAGTCTTGCTACTGTTGTCATCATTTGTATAGTACCTGTATGCGATAACTGCTATTTGCAATGCCGTGTCACGTTTATTTGCACGTGTCATACCTCCAGCCTCTAACACCTTTCTGGAGTGGTCTCTGTCACCCACATGCATTTGTGATTTCCTCATCCACGCTTGAATCTTGCAATTGGCTCCGCATGTAAGGTGTGGGTGACTGGGTGCAGCATTCAACCTGCTGTCTGTTTTGTGCAGGCAGCATCCCCTGCAGAGCTTGCCTGGGAGACAGTGGGGGGAGTGGGGTACATACCCCCCTCAATGGCCCCACGTCTTGTGCCCGCAACAGCCAGGACGGCAAGCTGTGCTGAGTGGAGGCATCGTGGCTATCATCTAGTGGCTCAGGTACGCACTCTCACACTGTCAGGACAAACTGATGAGGTCTCAGGCCGTTGACTGGTACTGCAGCATCAGGTAAGCCAGACAGTGATATTGCAGCATGGGTCAAGCCAGACAGTGACAGAAAAAATATATATAAGGAAAAAAAGGAAAGACTACACCTTTCAGCGTCAATTTAATGAGAAGCCAGGTACCATCCCAGGCTGCCCAGGCCAGACAGTGATACTGTAGCATTGTGTAAGCCAGACAGAGATAATGTAGCGTGGGGCAAGCCACGCACTAGTGTTGCAGGTCAAGTAAGCCACACACTGATACTGCAGCATCAGGAAACAGAGCTGTGCGCTGAGAGAGGCCAGGCAGCTGTCACCTCATTGCACTGGCAATCATGGCTGTTGTGTTTATTCCAGGTTGCCGTTTGCAGCAGTGCACTGGTACATACATCTACACCCAAAAGGGATGTACACCGCTTGATTTATGCTCAAGGAGAGCCGTATCTTTGGCTTGAGAGCGATGCAGGCTCCAGTCCACAGTTTCTTGCACCGTAAAATGTGCTGATGATCCTTCAGGCTGCTGTGTCTGGCTCTGCAGGGCGAGGCCAACATGTCGGCTGTGATGCAGTGGCTGCGCATGACTGCAGCTTGCCCAGCGCCACATTCCAGCTCCTGTACCTCTGCTTCACGCAAGGCCCGCCGCAAAGCCAGGCTTCAGCAGCCACCAGCACTGCACGCTCAACAGCAGGCTCAGCAGGCACAGCAGGCAACAGAGCAGATGTCAGAGTCTAGTGCGCCGCACCAGGTCATTGGGGTTCAGGCTGCAGCCGCATCTGCAGAGCCTCCTGTGCGGCCTGATGACTCAGCTGGTGTTCAATCAGGAGCAGCTCTACAACAGCCACACTCTGTCCCTCGGCACTCACTTGTTCCTGAGCCTGTTGCACAAAGGGACCGCCAAGGCATGAACCCACAGGCTGCCGCAACAGCACCTGCGCCAATGACAGCAGCTCCTATGGTAGCTGATGCTGCAGCTGGACCGGCAGCTGCTGAGGCGAAAGCTGCACCTTTAGTACCGAGCATGAGCGCGTGGAGGGGCACCCCTCAGCAGGAATGGGGGTTCATGGACACCCTGGCGCAGCTTCGCTCCATCATGTTTGAAGACATTGCGGTGAATTCATCAGAAGAGCTGCCTGTTGCTGGTGAGCCCTGCCTCTGCATCTCTGCAGTTGTTGCAAAGAAAGCATGGCAAGTACAATGTGGCAGGTGCGCACTCATCATGATGAAGATTCAAGCCCTGTGCTAGCACCAGAACCATGGCCTCAAGTTGATGCTGCTCTGCCCTGTTGTTCATGAAGTGTGGAAATTCCTGTTGCATGCGCAATGCCTTGCATTTTCCCCAAGACGCGGGCTGTGACGTGGGCCAACTACAACTGGCATGTCTCCTTAGATCATGCATGCCAGGTGACTAGCTTTGCTTGCCATGTGTTGAATCTATTCAAAAATCATGTGGGTTACACTCAGACAGGTGCAACACACAGACAGGTGCAGCACATTGGCAAGCACTCAGATGCCAGCCAGCCACTTGCATAACCACTTCCACTGTCTGAAGCCTGTTGAGTCTAGTAAGCATGAAAACCAGCAGCATGCAGCAATCAACGTGCCAGCTAGAATGCAAAGCAGCTTACCATGGTGTAGCCTGTGCATCTGCTAGTGAAGGCTGGATGCACTGCGAAGCTGCTGAGAGTGTGTGACTGGAAGTGAAGCTGTTGAGAGTATGTGAAACCGGGTGTGAAGCTGTTGAGAGTGTGTGAAAGTTGGGTGTGAAGCTACTCTTGTTTGTGTTGACAAAGCTTTCCAGATCTTGCTGAGAGTGTGTGAAATTGGGTGTGAATGCAGTGGTGAGGCGTAGCACCAGAGCCAGGGCAGCGCCGGAGGTGTACCGGCCTGCCTGGGTGGCAAGCGAGCAGGGGTACGTCAACAGTGTGGACTCTGATGTGGAGGAGACCCGAGAAGGGGAGGACTACCAGGCCGTGCTGCCAGCAGTGCGCCCCAGGCCTGCCAGGATCCCTGCTGAGGAGCAGATCTGGATGCAGCCTCCTATCCTTACAGGTAAGGGATACTGTACGAGGGATACCACGGACTTCTTCTTGACACTAGTGATAATAATGGGAGAATAGCGACTTGCAGGAAAGTTGAATATACACAGAGTTTTGCTGGCTGTGCGTACTGCTGCCGCCACTGGAATTTTCAGCCAGGAGTCTGACATACGCCATTCTGCATGCTCTGCAGACTTGCTCCAATGCATTATGACAAGCTCAAATGGGAATCAAAAGCGAGGCAAGACCTGGAGATTGTGCATTCAGTCATGAACTTGCTGGATGTGATCAACCAAACAAACACACCTGAGCTTGATCCACAGCGTGCCATCCTGTGCACCTTGCAGTGGCAATGATTGCAGTTTATGTAATTGCATCAGTTGGCTTATAAACTGATGACCAGATATGTGGGGTTTGCATGTAGGCCTGCCGGGCAAGCCTTCCCTCATTCGCCACCCAGCCCCTCTACCACATATAGAGACCTCCACAGTGCAAGAGAGGTACATTTCCTGCAAACAAAGCCAGTGACGTGGGACTGTCAGGCACTTTGCATGGGGCCTTATGTTGTCCTTGTGGTGATTGGCTCTTTCGGATCTGTCTGCTATGGCTGTCTGTCACTTTCACAGCCACCTTTGCAGTCACCTAGCCCTTGTCATTGATTGCCTGCAACCTGGGCTGAAGGCATGCATCACTGTGCCTTTGACTCACAGCAGATCTTCTCACACAGTACCAGCTATAGCTGGCGTGGTCACTCTGCTTTTTGGCCTGCTTGCAAACTTCAGCATGCACTGGTTTGGCCACATGTTTCAATGAGAGCTTCTCCCAGGGATGCTGTATACTGGCCAAGGAAAGCATTCTCAGCAACTTTGCTCCACCAACCATCTTTCATGTATTTGAATAGATGGCAAAACTCCCAACTTGGCAACAGGCACACTTAACTGCCTTCAGTCCATGAGTGACACATCTTCAGTGCATGAGTGACATATCTTCAGTGCATGAGTGACATTTCTTCAGTGCATGTGCATACCTGTAGGGTTGGATGGATGACATTGGGAAGGGCAGCGCTGGAAGATGCCCTGCCTCGATCTGCCCACAAGCCCTTGGGTCTCCCCCTGATGGGTGATGCAGTGGGTCAAGACTGGACTGATGCTGAGGCGCAGCAGTTTGAGGAGGGAATGCTTACTCACGGCAGGGACTTTCCCGCCATCAGGAAGCAGTTCCTGCCACAACGGGAAACAGAGCATCTGGTGCTCTATTACTACAATGTGTGGAAGACACAAAGTACTGCCAGAGCTCAGGCGTGGTACTTCCGCTTGGCTGAGGTCCGTCCACCTTCTACTTCTGTATAGCCCAGGGCAATAGATGTCATGCTGGCAGTGCTGGTGTATGTGCTGCATCTGGCGCTCTGCATGCATGTCCAAGCTGATAAACCTTGACATATGTTGCCAGAAACTTTAGTCAAGGTATCTTCGTTGGACACTGTTTACACACGCCAGGAGAGCAACCAACAGGCTCATTGTGCCAAGTACTTTACCCCAACATCTGTGCATGCAGCATACATACTGATAGACATGACGCTTGCAAGCTGCTGCTATTGCTGAAGGAGAGGGTGCAAGCGCGGCAAATCCAGCACCAATGCTGCTTCTACATACCCAAACCATCTCCACAATGTAGAAACGCATTTTTCCTGTCCCCAGGCGTTTCTGAGCTTACATTTTGACTGTAGGGATGACGTTTCTTGGGGTTGAGAAGAGCTTGCTTTCCACACAAAGAAAGCTGACAGGCTTCCTTGACAGATTGGATACAGACACACTTTCCCAAGGATACACTAATCTGCAGAGCTTGGTAAAGTGCCTGGATCAAAGCTGACAGGTTTTGTGTTGTGCCATGCAGGAGAAGGTACAAGCAGCAGCAGCTCTGAGAGCAGAGGTACTAAAGAAGAGGGCCAGTGTTGAGGAGACTCATATGCGTCGCTTGGAGGCTGTGAGGGACAGCAACCGGCGCAAGACTGTCAAGGATGCAATGGCGTGGCTTCGCCAAGCTGCCAGGAACCCTCATGAGGCAAACATGCACAGGTCAGTCTTGCATGCACTGTATGTGTCAAAGAGGTTGTCGATCTTGATGTTGCGTATGGTCTGGTGCTGCAGGTTTTGTGACAGCACGTGTAGTGTTGCATTCATTCGACTGTGTTCTGCATAGGTCATGGTCTGCATATTCCTGCATGCCAATGTGTAGCTGGCCACTTGAGTGTTCAATGTCAGCAATACTCTTGGCTCCTTGAACGTTTTATGCTGACTGAAATAGCTAACAATGTATCAGTGAAGCCTTATAGCAGCACATACTGCCAATATTGCACCAGCTCTGCTTCTTCCACCAATGCCACATGTACAGCAGTAGCATTTGTCAAATACGTTGACCTGACTGCAGTGAAGCATGCGCTGAAAATCACTAACAAATCCCTGATATGCCATGTGAAACAACTTTACTGTTGAACGCAGGAGTAAACCTCGGGAAGTCATATCTCGAGGCATGCAAGCTTGCAATAACGCCTTCTGGTCAGCTAATCCGATGCAGCCTCAACAGTGACACCCTGTGGCAGATTTGCTGGCGCTGCAAAGAGAACGCTGAAATGAATAAGCATGAAATTACTGCATTTCTTTTTAAAATTAGCTAAATTAGCTAGACAATTTGTGACCAGCAATATTGAGTAATCATTGACTTGTGCTCCTCACCTTGATACCAGTAAATCATGAGCATATTTGTATCATTTACCAGTTTGAGGCTTCAAATGCAACGTACTGTGCAAGTGGCTGCATGGCTGACGCTCCTTATGCTGCATTGCACACGTTGCAGTCTCATATGCCACTTTGTTTTGTGCGGATTCCTGAGATGAACTCGCATTGCTTGCAATCTTCGTGCATCCTTGCGCCTGCAAAAAATTGCTGCTTGCCATTCAGCGCGCCGGCGAGTATTAACGCCGTCGTCCACGTCCTCGACGCCGTCCCTCGCGCGCGCGCGCGCCCCGGACGCGTCGCGGGATTGAAAGTCGTCGCCGGGATCCGATTTTCGAGTTCAATTTGCAAAGGCGTTCTTGGATCACAGCAGACCTCGTCTGGCAGCCTCGGCAAGCTCGTGCGGGACGTGCCAGTGATGCGGATGAAGTTGCAGTCAAGTCTGCAAGCATTTGTATATGTCGAGGCAGTGCATCAGCGAATCAGCGAATCAGATATGGATAATATCGCTACTTATGAAGCTGACCTGTGGCTACCAAGTGCGCATTGGCAGCGCATTCTGGCGCTCTGGCAGGCAGTCGCAGCAAAAGAAGCAAGATCTTCCACGCTTTCTGGCTATTTGCACACTCCCCTGAGGCCTGCCGCTCTGTTGCACGCCTTTGGACAGTCGCCATCACCTTTCGGTTTCGTGACCTCACACCTTGCGCACTGCTGGAAGCCTGGCTGTGTTGTGTCAACACGCTGCGCAAAGCAGCAGCTAGTGTACCTATGTGTAAGTGCCGCACGCTTTAGCTTTTGCGGGTCGACTGTTTAGGACTAGATCTGCAAAGAGAACTTAGGACTAGATCTGCAACGAGAACTTCTGACTGCACTGAAATCCTTTGTCTTTGCTGTGCCAGCACACTCTCAACCTTTCTTTGACTATGTCTGCTGGTACCGCATGTCGTCCGTACGTTGAAAGTCCACACACCCGGCATCCACTTTGTTGTGCAAACGCTTGTCGTTGGCTCTCGGGCTCTCGGGCTCTCGATACAATAGCTCGGTCGACAGTTGGATCACGTATACCTCCCTCGCAACACACTGTTTGGCCATGAAGTTGTCGTCATGACGCAAAACCCACTTTCGAAACAGTTCTGTAAGATCTAAGAGATGAGGTGTCACTGTCAACCGTTCTGACAGGTCGTGTGTGTGGGTGCAGCTGCAGATCCATTTGGCATACTCGCCTTGCCATCCAACTGCCATACTGTTGAAGACATTGCAGCAACATGCCAACCAGCTGTGGCTGAGACATATAGAGTCTACATCACCCTCAGGCAGCAACATGCCTATCAGCTTGTGTATTCCAGCATCCCTGTGGCTTGTGTGGTGGGCCCAAGCCCTGGGACTGCAAAACCAGACTTGTATAGGACAGCCAAGAGTCAGCCCTCAGAAGTGCTAAAGGCAGTACAGCAGCTTCAGGAGGCTTGGAATGCCAAGCATGACTGGCATCTTTTGTTAGCACAGCTTGCTTGCAAGTATGGTGGGACTCTCCTTCAACATCACCTCGACAGCCTGGATATAGCAAAGAGCTTCATGCACAAGAACAACTGGAGGTTCCTGCATATGGTTATGAACGGATTCTGGGGTACTCACCAGGGCATTGCACAGCAGGTGAGATGCAATAGCAACGAATGCGACGCTGCTTGGAAGCATTAAGTACACGTTTGCTCATGGCATCTGCCAGAGACAGGTTCCCTGCAATGCCCCTCAATTTTGCAAGTCTTCTGGTTGCAACACAAGCCAAACCCAAGTCCTCCAAGCAATGATATGACCACGAAAAGTTCACCAGCTGCTTTACTGGTGGTGTGTAGGTGGTTGAAGCCCTGGCCCAGGGTTTAGGGATGAGTGCAGAAGTCATCAAGGCCTTTGACGAGGATTGTGAAGTTATTCGAGAGATACTTCAAGCTTTGCAGGAAAAGATGACCTCTCTCAGTTCTCCTGGACAGACACCCTCCATTGTGCCAAAATATATGCAGGTATAGCAGAGATGTCTCTGGGAAGCTGACCAACCTGCACACACCTGTCCCTCTGGCACCTTGTTCAAAGTTATTGAACATGTGCAACAGAGTCAAGTGAAACTGTAGAAGATCCAGTGTACACAGCATGGTAATTTAGGCGTCTTCTTGTGGTGATGACTGACAGCCACATGTATTCTGCAGCTGGTACACATGATGATGATGATGATGGAAGAGACGAAGAGGTGGCTGCTGCCTGAGGTCTGTCTGATCATTCCTGCATGCCGCTCGTAACCACAGACATATATATGTACACCTGAAGCTCGATGACATCAAAGCCATTATCAATACTGACAAACGCCAGTCACATGTATATTTTGTTCTCAAGGGCGCACTGTTACTGACATGCTTATGCTTCCTTGTGTACCTCTGCAGTGACAGCTGCCATGAATAGAGTTGTCAATGTGCAACAGTGTGCTTGCTATGTGAGCTACAAAGCCAAATTTGTGTCATGTCTGATAGCTGTACAATGATCTGCAGCAACCTGGCAGCGGGAAAACCCTGGCAGCCCTGCTTTTTGCCATCTTGATAAGCTCACCGGTCACTGTTGTTATTGCTCCAAAAGCGACTTTGTCTGGCACGAAGAAAGCCATCAAATCTGTTGATGAGAGTGCAAGGTCAGACTCGTGGCTCAAGCAGCAAGTGCTGAGCTTATCACTTGTGATCTGATCCTGTGAAGCATAACAGTAGTCATGTGCTTAACCACATTGTTTGTGATGACAGCATATAGCATTCAGCAAGTCTGCCTTATCAAAGTGCTGCCTTGCCCGCCTGCATCACCATCTGCTGCATATGCATGTATTCTGTCCCGTAGAACGTGCACCTGCAGTCACATACGCATGGCTGTCAGTTGGACAGCAGATATGTACAAAGCCTCAAGCATGCTTGAAAGCATGCGTAGAAAGTACTTGTTGTTGTGTGTACAGGATTATCACCACGTCTGGTAATATCTCATCAGCAACCAAGGCCTTCCAGAGTTTCATCCAGAATGCACAGCGTTCACGCATGCAGCTGGGCTCAGATGGCAGCTTTGTTGGGCACTGGGGACAAACCTACCTTCTGGTTGTGCAAGAGGCAGTTCATCGGATGAAGGATCTCTTTGCTGCAATTAAACATGATCTGGAGGGTTCCAGCGGTCTTGTGAAGCTGATAGTCATTGATGAGATACACAGGTATGGCTCTGCTACCTCAAAATGTACAGAGCTCATTCTTGGCAAACCATGGTCTGGGCAATCTATGGCCTCTTGTATGCATGTCGACCTGCTGCTACAGCGCTTGAACATGTCATGCAGGCAACTAGGCAACAAGGTACATACACGGGTGATGGAGCAGTTGATCAGTTGCAGCCCACCTTCAGTCCAAATCTTGGGCATGTCGGGAACTCCAATTGGCAAGAAAGCGTTCGAACAAGGGAAAATCCTGTTTGCTCTGATGGGTTTTGGTGTGGACGTTGAGCCCTCTGTGGACGTTGAGCCCTCTGTGGACGTTGAGCCCTCTGTGGACTGGGGAAGAGTTGCTTGGCCCAGGTGAGAGGCTTGCTTAACACAAATTACTACAGCTTGCAATACAGGGCAGGGTACCAAGACATCACTTCCATGAAATACATGATGAGTGTTCTCCTGACTGCTGCAGGATCCAGCAGCACAACCGTTCTGGTATTGCTGCACTTCAAGAGGAAAGCAATGCAAAGGCACTCTGGGATGCGATGCGAATGTACAGAACTGTCTCAAAGCATTCCTTGACAGTGGGCCTATCCAGCTCACTGCCATCACCAGAAATTTTGACACGTGGCAATTGGGTCGCTATGTCTCACAGCCCTCAAACACAGCTGCAGGTATATCAGCAATTGCATGGTACTATTGGTACTTGCAATGCAAAGCATATATGCACTCATAGACAGCAACGTAAGCAGACACAGCTTAATGTTGTATCGAGTGCAATGAACCATACTACATACTAAATTGTCATTATTTACAGTGTCAGTCGCTGCAATCTTGACACTGTAAGAACGCGTACTCCCACAAGCATATGATTTTGATGAGGTATAAGCTACAACATGCAGTTTTGTCAGCTATTTGTGAACTGCAGTATGAATATGATGTCAAAGAGCACAAGCTGCGCCTGTTGATGACACTGCTGAGAGCTCGGTCAGAGCTCCTGGACAAACCCCTTGCCATCTATTCAGAGTTCGTGAATTTCCCAAACAGCAAAGACAGACAACTGGTAGAATGGATTAGAATGATGATTACAGAGGTGAGCGCATATCCTATCACAGTCTGTTTACATTGGGTAACGACAGCATGCACTTACATGGCATTGCACACCGTAGGTCAGAGACCACAATGTAGGCATGTGCCAGTGTTGGATGCTACCTGTCTGCTTTCAGTACTTTTGCCTGGTTGTAAAACAGCAACACCCTTTCTCTGACTTGAGTGTAGTGCTATAGAACGCTTGCTTTTACACCTGTCTTTTGCATGCTTTCTGCAGGGTCTGCAATTGGGGGAGGAGCAAGTCAGGGTGCTGACAGCAGAGGACTTCCTGAATTGCCAGGACCCCAGGAGTGCATTGCGTGCTGTCGACCCAGCAGATCGTCAGTTCCGCAATCAACCCTGGCAGTCCAGAGGGTTGAGAGTTTTGATTGTGACACCACAAGGAGCAATTGGAGTGGACGGTTTGCAGTGCAACGACAACCTAGTCTTGTGGACTCCACCAGCAAGCCCCTTGAGACAACTCTATGGCCACTTTGTGCGTCCTGCTGCTGGGTGAGACCTTTACAGCCTGCCCTCTTGTATCACCACTGTTGCGTGACACTTGCATTGCATGGCACAGGCAAGCGTGACATTCTTCAGCCTTGTTGCTTGATCATTGGTTGTTTCCCCAAAATTGCCAGCTGCAGCTGCCAGAATAAGCAGCTATTGTCAAGCAGTGATACAGCGAATGATGTATGTTCAGTCTCTTGAATTGTTGCGCCAATGATCCCATACCTACGTAGGTAACAGAGAGTAGCTTCTGCTTTTGCCACTGCTCTGTCAGCTTGCTGGCTGACAGATTCCTGGCTGGCTGTTGTATGTAAGCATTGGGTATGAGCCTGGATTATGTAATGGTGCATGGTTCACGTCTGAATGCTCTGCAGCTCACTCTTTGTGTCGGCTGAACCAATATTGTTGTGTGCACATGCAGTGAGTCCAGCCAGCTGCTGAATGTGTGGGCCCTCTGCATCAAGTCAGTGGGTGGCAGATCAAAGGAGTTGGAGTCACTCAGACTTGGCGAAAAGGCAACCAGACTAGCAGATGCAGCAGGAGATGGTGTGATGAACTTGGAGATAGGCCAGGATGCTGGCATCAGCATATGGGACCAGCTGAGCCATGATCCTCAAGCTGCAAGGTCACAGACATGGCTACAGCTGCCTGCATACAAGCCAAGCCCAAGAAGGCGGTCTGTGTCTCAAGGTGCTCGTGGCCAGCCTTCAGGTCAACACAGGCAGCGCACAAGCTCAGGCAGTCACTCAGATACAAGCGACTCTGATACAGATTCTGAAGCTGACGGTGACAAGAACGCACCAGAGGAGCTGAACAAGGAGGTTGCCAGCGCGCTCATGCAAGCAGCACACACATTGCTCACAGACAACCCAGAAGGCGTGCTGCAGCGGTGGTTGTGCAACATGCTTCAGCATCCCAAGAAAGCATTGCCTCTGGCCTCATACATGCTCGCAATGCTGGAGAACAGCAAGAAGTATGCATCAGGCACAAGGGATTTGCACAGCAGGGCTGACCTGGCTGCGTTTGACATTGAAAAGGCTACTGTTCGTAAGGGGGTTGAGAGCTGGCCAGGGTATGCTGAGCATGCAGCAGCTGGCATGAGGCCTGTGATTCCTGTGTTGGAGTTTGGTGGTGCTTGGGTGACCCCCACTGGAGAAATTGAAGCAGCAGCTGTTCAGGTCCAGGAAACCCTTGACAAGGAAGAGGAAGCCACAACTGGGTGGTGTGGTTCTGAACGCAGCAAACAGTATCGTGATGACAACAAAGCACAAGCTGTCAACACAAAAGCATATGCTAGTTGCAACAACCCAGACAGGCTTCACCAGCCCAGCACCGAGAGGACAGCAGGCCTTGCAATGAGCCAGATGCGGCGTCTTTTATTGTGCACAACTTTCACTCACAACACATCCATGTTTGATGAGAGAGCCTGTTTCAAGATCATGTTAGTGTCGAGAGCAAGGGCTAACAGAATCCGCCAGCGCCGGCGCCACCGCCACCGCCACCGCCACCGCCACCGCCAGCCCTTGTCAGTCAGCCCCCAACAGGGAGTACGGCAAGCTGCCCTTAAGCTGGTGGAGTCTGAGACCCTTCCTGCTTTCTTCCCGGGACACAAAGTCCTCGCGCACCTGTTCAAGGTGCTATGGGACATGCTCAGAGAGATCCCCCAGCATGCGCCTCTCCTGCAACGTGCTCAGGAGGCAGCAATGCATCACCTTCCGGGACATTTGGAATGGGCTGCCCAGGTGCTGCTCCTGTACAACTTGTACACTACAAGAGACTGACTAATCCCTGGCATCTCATGGCACTTGATATGCATTGACAGAGCCATTGCTACATGTAGTGTCAAGACATCACAAAGTGTCTTTGCTGATCCTTCAGCCGCCATCTCTGACGTCCCACATGCACCTTGCTCCATTCTTGTCCCCAAGATAGATAATCCAACCCTATGCCCACTTTTTGCTCAATTTCTGTGCACTCCGCTTGACCGTGCTGCAGCCTGCTAAATCGTGATGTACAGGCTGTCTTGGGTAGACCGCACACACCCACACACTGTGCGGATGAGGACAGCGAGCTGACCTTGGAGATGCACGACCGGCTGCTGTGCATGTGCACATCAGAGGCTTGCCTTGCTCTGCTGACAAAGTACGAAGAATGGCTGAAGGAGAAAGCTGCCCAGTTTCAGCGGCAGCAGAAGGTTTGGATTGACATGCTGCGTAGTGACATGCAGCAAATCCTCCGCAGCCAAGAAGACTTGCTCAGCACAAACAGCGGTGCATCAGGCCAGGTTTTCAAGAAAGACCCAGTGAAGATACTCTGCCTTCAGTCTCAAGTGCGGGCGGCAGCCTTGCTTCCTGACGCTTTCCCATGCACAACTGGTATGCAAACAACAGAACCTGCGTGTTTAAGTTTAAATGTATAAATGTAAAGGCAGCAACACATTGAACTATGCTTAACCCACCATAAACTTAACCCACTCATGCATGATATGTTATTGTTGCCGCATACAGCAGTGTGTAATGTGTTGGCATGACAAGATCCTGCACAAGTGCGGTGGGCAGCTGTCATATCTTTTGCCTGTTTTAGCTTATGTTTACCCCTCAGAGCAAACTGGCTGTATGTTCATGCCTACAGGTCAGGAAGAAGCCATGAGCAGCTCTGACAGCGACAGCAGCTCCTCTAATGCTGCCCTCAAAAGACAAAGGAAACTGTAGTGTTTGGGGTGGGCAAGTATTGGTGCCTGGGGTCTTGGTGCTTTGCTCTGTAGTCACCTCTTTGTGGTATGAATATGTCAATTTACAGTAATACTATGCATCAGTACTTGATCAGCTGATGTCTAGCTGGATCCCCTCTCAAGTATAGCTGTAGTGTTGATCATGATTGCAAAACTTCTATGCGGTGCATGTCATGCATGAGCCCTGTACACTTACCTGACCAGTCCAACATTTTGCGCTCCAAAAGATGGCACAAACTTGGTCATCACCTCCAGTTCTTAGCAGATGAAATGTACACGCGCTAGAATGAGATCAGTATATGGTGCAATGAGGTCCTTGCTACCTTTTGTTCATGGCAAGCAAAGCAATCATCATGTTCATTCACATGCTCTCACCATGGCATTTGAGCTTGTGTGCTGAACCATAAACAGCTTTTTACTTGACACTGACACTTTGCATTACCATCTCTCACAAACATGGATAGGTGTTTGCATCACAGCGTCATCGTTACATACGTATACACTCAGCATTGAGCATGCACAGTCGTAATTTGCACAAGCAAGCTGCACTGAAGCATCATTCAAAAGATGCCCAAAATTTTAGAGGCGCGTCTTTGACAGCAGTGCGCAGGCAATTGCATGCACTGGAGCAGCTAGCTGGATCATGCATTGACAGTCATTCACAATCTCACTGAACCTTGTCTGGAAGATCTGGACCTATAACAACATCTGGCGGCACTGAAGCAAGTGTCATCTTGCAGAAGATGCAAGACAGTGTAGGCTGCAGACTTTGGTGCAAGCTTTGCTATGTTGCAGTCCACCACCTGACACAGTGTGTGCAGACATTCCCACTCAGGGTGCCCTCACCATCTCATGAAAGCAGACAGGGACCACCAACTGGAAGCTCAAGACAAACTGCATAGCGTCGAAGTGTGCCACAATTTTGCAGAATACTCTTATTAATATAGCTTTCAGTAACAATCTGGTGGCCCGTGATGTTCATCAATATATGTATGGGCTACAGTCTGTAGCTAAGCTGGACTGCTTTTCCTCAGGTGGCCGTTCATGCGCGGAGTCACCATTATACATACCCAGGAAATCGAGGGGGGGGACGAGGACGTGGGAGGGCGGGGGATTACCATTCTCCTCGCATGTGATTAGCGCGGCTGAAGAGATTGTAGTTGAAGCGTTCTTATCTTGTAGCAAGACGTCGCGCGAATCCTGCACAGCCGTGTACCGTACCATATTACAACTCAAAGTTAGCTACTGCTATCGCTGCCTCCCGACCGATCCTGCGAAATTGCCGTGTGATTTGACAGGTCGACCGCTTGCATCTTGCAAGCATGCTTGTTTCCGGGCACGTTTGTATGCCATTGGCAGGCAAGTTCAGTGATAGTGCGAAAATACATTATGCAATATGAGCAGCCCTCATGCATTGAAACTGCACCGCAGGCGAACGACAAACTGGCAAGAGCTGCGTTTGTTCTCGCACAAAAGTTATCGTCCGCCGTTCACCGCTCATTAAAAACAGTGCAAGTGGCGAGCCTGCTGTTGAGCCTACGCTACAGCAATCTTCGTCAAATGTTCGGGGTAGCCAGCAACACCAAAAACTGCTGCGACGCAGGCAACTGCTTCAACACGCTTTTGTTGCAACAGCTGCTGCGACAGTCTTGAGACCAGGTGAGATGTCTTCCCGTTTCGTGTCATATATGTTGCTGCAAGCTGTTGTGCTGTCAATGTTGATAGTCAATGGTACGCCTCAGGACAGCCTGCACAAGCTGACCTAATCAGAGACCTGGTGAAAGGCTATGTGAGACCGGTAAACACCTTTGCGCTCTCTGCCCTTTCCCGCTAGGCTGCATACACTCAATGCATTTGCGCCATCAGCCCATCATTGTGCTACGGAGGACACACCAAAATGTCAAGCATTCCTGGTCTGTGCAGAGCAGTGATGAAGGTTGCCGCTATGGTGCAGGATGTTGCTGCTGATCAGGCCCTCATGCAGCTCATGGATGCAAGAGGAACTCTCATGGAGCTGAAGGTGGGAAATTTGCTTGCATTTACCCATTGCCGTGAAGGCCTACCTGCAAATTAAAGCATGACATCTTGACTTAAACTGTACTTTGCTGACTGATCGGCTCACCTGTACTACCAATGAGTGTTCAGACGCATAGCAGCCATGCACGCAACTTGTGACCAAGCACACATTGTCACCTTCCTTGTTTTGCTGCAGGCACTAGCAGCAACTGCGCCCAATAGCCAAGAGAGATTTGAAGCAAGGCGAGTGCTGCCAGGCATGGCAAGTCGCCTCAGACAGGTATGCTTCTACCTCTTATTGTCAATGCAGTCCACCATGCACGTCTGCATCGTGCGCAGCATGCGTGTATCAGTTTGTTGCTTATCAGTCTTTATCACTCAGGAATAGCTCGTTCGGCTCTCTCTGGATGCTATGCTGCTCTCATTGATTCAGTTGCAATGCTGTTATGTCCCTGGTAGAGTTTGCCAGGAGTTTGCTGGTTTGTCAGGTCTCTTCAGCAGCGCCAGTTGCAGCTGCATTAGCTTCTGGGACTGCAAGTGAGGCCACACTGAGCTATTTGTACGGAGGCAAAGCTGAAGATGGTGTCAGTGAGCTGTCTATGGCTACTCCAGTATATGAAGCAATTGGCAGGGTAAGCCAGACTCACAATCCCTCATATTGAAGCATATCCTTTGTACACTGCTTGTCAGAGTTTGTCAAGCCGAGCAGGCAAGTTTTCCGTGGAGGTGTTATTCTGTGGCATAGCACTTATAGATTTGAATCCCAAATTACGATGAATGTGCACACTCCTCATTGCACTTGTCAAGTTTCTGCTGAAACAACTGCAGACCATAGCAACCAGCCACTCAGGATGACAAACAGGTTATTGATCTGGTTACTACAGGTCATCACCATCAGTGGTAGGACAATCAGAAAAGAAGCCCAAGCATCACCCAAGTATGCTGAAGCTGCCATTGAAGCCATCGAGAAGCTCCTGGCTGCTTGCCCACAGCAGGACCTGGATCAGGCGCAAAATATGCGGAAATTCAGACTAAATGTGAAAGCAGTTTGACATTCTGAACCCTGTCAATTTTGTATTGTCTTGTTCAAGCAAGGTGTGCTTTGATGCTTTGATTGGTTGTTTGCTATATAGCTATGAAAAGGGTCTAAGTGAAAGGACTTGGCAATACATTCAGCTGATTAGAGTACAGCGCATGACAATGATGTTGACAACTAGTCTGTTGACAAAGTCTTGGCAGTATCAGGAGCAGGACGCTGAAAGCTGACAGCAATTTCAATGTCTGTTCTGGGGCAGACTGCCTCCAGCCACTTCCAGTAAAGATGCAGCACTGCGACAACACAGCAGCAGATTTTGCCAAACCAGCAGCCACATTGGTAGTATCTGCAAAAGCGTCCCATCAGGCTGTCATCTCGCCAGGTTGACACTGCCGCTTCATATACCTTCTCAGTTCTTGCAGCTATGCGAGGCCAGTTGTAAAAGCCGTGAACCTGCAGGGATTGCTTATGACATTCATGAAATATTTGAAACTGGGTTTGACAATAGGAAATTGAATGCAATCACTTGCCCTCACAGGCAACATTTACTTCGGGCCCCTAGTGCTGGCAATCAATGCACCCAAGCAGGCACTGACAGCATCACAAAAGATGTCTCAGCACATTGCCCATATATCACAGCAATGCTCGAGTCCTGGATACAGTCAGAGGTGGCAATGAAGACAACATATAGACTCCGGACACACTCACCTGTTGGTGTTGCAGAAGGGGGTCAACTGTGTGTGCAAGGTGTACAGCCTCCTCCAGAGCAGCCAGCAAGGAATCAGGATTTGGCTCTGCCAAAACCACCATTCCATCAGGCAACACCTGCATGCCACGGTTACTGCAAACATTGCAGTGGCAACACTAACACAGTACCCCTATGATCCAGGCACTTTACCAAGCTCTGCAAATCAGTGTATCTTGGGAACGTGTATCTGAGACCCAATCTATCAAGGAAACATTGCAGTGGGTGTGTTCAGGACATGTGCTCACTTATAACATCGTGAAGTACAGTTACAATCCACAGTCGATTTCAGTACAGTAAAACAGAAGCCATGGAGGTACACATGCCATCCTGCATGCAACTCTATCATATCATCTATCAGCAATCGTGTCATAGCTTGGCCCAACCACAGCTGTGGAGGCGAATGTGATGCTGCATCCAACTGAGGCTTACCTCTGGGACTCCACCCACAGCTGTGGAGACAACCATGAGGCCAGCAGCAGCAGCCTCTACAATAGCCATGCAGAAGGCCTCTGTCAGAGATGCGTTGATGAAGATGTCACCCCTCACCTACACATGAGATCTTCTCAGCAGAGCAGAAATCTGTTTAGTGACATAAGCAATGGTGCAGGACATGTGCACGGACTGCAGATGTCATGCTGCAGTGCATTATCAACTACCCTCCTTGGAAGTGAAAGCAGACCTGAGCTGCCAAATTGTACCAGTTGTCAGTGCAATGCTGGAATTAGTACCATGAGCACCTCTGTTGCCAGTCAGTTGGTGCTGAGAGCGATGTGCAGCAAGAGATAAGCTGATGACACAATGCCTGCACACCGAACGGCAACAAAAGCACACCAAACAGGTACCATCACAAGCAGACTTACAAGCAGGTCTCTGGCCTTCTCATGAGGCACAGGACCCACCATCTCTACCCTAATCTCCAAGCCCTCTTCTGCAATCATCTTCTTCAGCAGATCAGCCTTTGGACCTCCGCCACCTGACACCAAGTACTGACTACTCAGCAACTCCTATGCTGCTTCAAATGTGCTTTGAAGTGCCAGATGCAATGCTGCGTTGTCATGACTCACAGTCGGTAAGCAGCTGTGTGATACGCAGGTCTGACCAGTCTCACCAACAAGTATGTCAAGGCTGCGTTTCAGAGTCAAGCATCATCACAAGACATGTCAGTAACATGGATTCAGCCAGATCAGCAGCATACCTATGACAAAGTCAACCTGAGGGTATCTGTAGCACATCTCCGGGATGATGACCACCAAGAGGTCAATGCCCTTACGGTAAACCAGGCGTGACAGCGCAACTACTGTCAGCCTGCCAGGCCGCCGCTTTGACACGTCAGGCTTGAACTGCGATGCGTCCACAGCTGCACAGGCATGCACTAAGCTTGACATAACAAAGAGTGTGGCAAATTGCGCTGCTCAATAGTGCAGAGTGCGTCTCTCATGGTGGCACAGCAGCGCTGTTGTCATATTGTACTGTAAGCAGAGTCTCAAACTGGTTCTTGGGGTTGCTGGATTGCACTGACAGTGGCATCAGTGCATGCACAAGGCTTTACAACAGGACTCGTCAAGTCTTCGGCGCTGATCCTCACTCTATGCATACATAGAATGAGGCAGTCGATTCTCTTGCAATGATGCTAAGCTCTGGATGACATACACGCAGTGTTTTGAACCACAATGATGCAGGGTTGCCTGAGGGTCTCAGGAACAGGAGCCTACCTTACCATTTGGGATAGCCCAGACATGGTGAGGTGACAAGCATGCCCTCAGCACTGTGTTCTCCTTGCTTGTGTGGGATACACAAATAACCTGCCGCCATCAACACTTCACAATATTCAGTTGGCATTGAAAGTCTGCAAGGATTTGATGTAAACATAGCCCAACATGGCCCTTAATCTTGTATGCATTCATTGCTGAAAGCTGCATGACTCCATGCGGGACACAAGGCCCCTGGTGCAAACAGTCCAAGTTTACTGTGAATGAGCCTAATGCCAAAAGTATGCCATAACAGGGTTGTACATGTGCACAAAGTTGTGTAGCCTTTTTGCCAAGAAATGCTGACCTCATGCACATCAGCCAGGCTGAACTTCAGTACTTTGTTGGTGAGGATGCTGCTTGCGTCAGCAAACCCAAACAAGGAGTGATCAGTGAACACCACCTGCATAAATCAGAGCAGAGGTGATTGAATGATCATCAACAAGTTGCCCAGTCAAGTTTACATGTGAAGGAGCATGTTGCGTGTCAAGAACAGCGTGCACACATAATGACATGGGGCAAGCACCAAGCCTGGTCAGCCAGTACTCAAGCATATGTCTCACCTTGTATCCCATCGTGCGTGCATGCAAGATTGCTTCATGTCCCATCACTGAGAAAGCTTGATGTGCATGTACTAGGGTGATGCCTTCTCGGATCAGGATCACGCGCAGCAGTCGAAAGCCACCGAAAATGGTGGGTAAGGTCACCTGACAGTATACTGGCTGTCGCGGTGCATAATAGACCTGGGCAGACAACCAACTATGGCTCTCACTGAAAGCATGGAGCATAAGGTTCATGAGCAACAACGCATGCATGGCAAATAAGCTAGGCATACCTTCAGACCATTAGTAAGATACCGTACACCAGATCTTTCGCCATAGCAATGTGTCAAAATCACCACCTGCATGATCGTGCGAAGTCAAGACCTGAATGTAATGCGTATTATCAGAAATTGTCACAACCAAACCCACGCCAACCTTGTGTCCTCGTGAGATCAGACACTGAGATAGTTGGTAGATATGGTTTTCGACGCCTCCCGCATTTGGATAAAGAAAGTCGCTGACCATGAGGATGCTGTGCTTCAATCCGCCACATACTGTGGGGAGGCTGCATTGACTCGTCGAACTCATGACTGTATCCCATATGGGATGCTGCCGACGCTAGATCAAGATCAGCTCATCGTTTAAACGTGCAGCGCTTCAGCAGCAATGCGACACATCGCGATACTATTCTTTGTGACACTACATTTGTCACACAATCCACGCTGGGTTTCAATCCCGATCATACTAAGCACCGGTGTAATTTTGATAGGAGAGTCTCCTGAGGAGACCAATCGTTTTGAACGCGGCAGCAAAGCGCTTCAAGAAGTACCCGATCAGCCACTCACTCACAGATATTTTCTGAACTCCGAACTACATCGCACCAGCTTGTCAGCTCCAGGAAATCGGGTTATGCCTTTTTCAGCAGGTAGGCACCGATCAGACGCATGCCGCATGAATCCATGTATGAGGATCAAGCAAGCCTTCAAAACTTTCGAAAAGATGCATATATCGTCATCAACGACTTTCTCAGCGCATCAGAGCTGAAGGTGCTCAGGCAGGTGCAGATCCTGGTCAGACAATTTGTGTAAAGGACAACAGGTTCAGTCACATAACCACCTGCATGGCGCATTGTACAGGAGTGCGATGATCTGGTGAAGCATGCATTCGAGCATCTGGCAATACAAGGTGCTGCACAGCCTGGATGGGAAGTAATTCAGAAGTAAGTGTAGATGTGCTGCTGCACAGCAAGGCTGATAGCCCAAGCATACGACCATTGCTGTTATAGGGGTTGCATATTTGAAAGTCTTCCAGGCAAGCCAAGCAGATTGCTAGCGGTTGATCACAATACATATGTTCAGCAGAGGAGTCTGTGGCCATGCTCTCCATCTGCATGCAAGCTACTTCTTGGGACCAAAGTCACGCACTTGGTAGCGGCACTGCTTGGTTGCCCTTCCGCCAAAATGCGCGACTCTCCAAGGCTGTTCAATGATCAGGTATGCTTGACTGAGTCTGCTGAGCTTGCGGTGCCGTGTCACATGATTATTTGTGATTTCTCTCGTGCACAAACAAGCTGCCTGTGATGCAGTACATTGTGAAGCCTCCAGCATGTGTCGCCTCAGGTTTTGCTTGGCACCAAGACTCTGACTGGTGTCTAGAAGAAGCAAAGGGTTGCAGCCAGTACCTTTCTCTCTGGTGCGCCTTGGATGATATGTCACAAGGTGAAAGCCTGTTTTGTTGTGAGGGCTCACGTGCAATCTTGAACTCAGTCGTGTTGTGCTTTGTATTGAATTGTCCTTTTCCAGTGCTTTCTGGCAGGCGTGTCCATGACCTCAACATTGCCTGAACTGAGCAACAAGCAACTTCTATCACTTGTGCCTGCAGAAAATGGTTGCTTACAAGCCAGAGTATGTGCGGCAGATGAACAGGCCAATGATGCCAAGTGCCTGCCAGTCAAGGCTGGCACTGCCATCATCATGAGTGACAGACTTCTGCATTGCAGTTCAGCCAATATGAGCAAACACACTAGAAGAGCATGGATGCCACAGTTCAGCAAAACCTCGATCTTGTCCCACAAAGACGGCGCCCCTGTCAGCTTTGCTGTTCCCATCATTGCAGCTTGACGCTTTACTGTACATAGCAAGCAAGCTTTTCGAGGTGGTTCTGACAGTTGTGCCCATCTCCTCTGTGGTTTGCTTGCACAGCTGCCATCAGGCTGAAGCTGACATGAGCTGGCAAAACCCTTGATAGTATGGCAGACTTTGAGACCAGAGACTAATCCAATCAGCACGTAAAACATGCATTAGCGTAGTTTGACATCAGTCTGTGATATATACTGTCTCTAGCTCAGCCATGCTTGGAGGGTCTGACGAATCTCTCTAGATGTAGCGTCGTTGTCAGCCAAATCATAAAACTACATCCAGACACGGCCAGACTTCGAGCAAAGGTGCATCCCCAGGTGTCCTGTACATCTTGCTCCATCTGTCAACTTTTCTCTGCAAGCAGCCTGCGGATAGCAGAGGAGGCTTTGTGCCCCAGAGCATCTGATGAACAGTAGTTTTGGTGGGATTCTGTTGAGGGTTTGACATCATGATGATTCTCCAATGCCATCTTGCAGTCACATGGTGCCGCTGCAGTGCCGTTTGCACGTGCCTGGCTTCGGTCAATTTCTCTGCCGGATACCAGCAAAAGAGCTCGCGCTGGTCAGCAAGAGCGTCGCCAGTCTTGCTGCACCGGTCCTGCATTCACCGTGAAAGATGGGACTGCAAGCTATTCAGTATGAGAGAGGGCGCTTGAAGTTGTTGGATCAGCGTAGACTACCCTTGGAAGAGACATGGCTGAGTATCGACTCTGTCGAAGCCGCTTGGTCGGCCATCAAGGATATGGTTGTACGAGGAGCACCTGCCATTGCCATTGCAGCAGCTTTGGCGCTAGCGGCGGAGCTTATTGCTTCTGGCTCTGGTCGTCAGTTCTCTTCGGCCGATGCGGCCGCGCAGCATATCAAGAAGCAGCTTGACTACCTGGTTACAAGGTGCCAGACATTTGCGTGCAGCACCACCCTGACGCGCCGCATCGTGTATTTCAACCGTTTGCAAGCGAGGCTTTGGCTTCGTGCATAGCCCGCACACGCCAACTGCAACTCCTGTTCTGCCTTTTGCAGCCGCCCCACTGCAGTAAATCTATCAGATGCTGCTCAAAAACTGTCATTGATTGCAACGAAGGCAGCAGAAGTTCCCAAAGCAGATGCCTCGTCTGTTGTACTCACAGTCGTGGACAAATGTGAAATCATGCTGAAAGAGGATGTGCAAGCCAACAAGGTAGCTACTGCTGGGGCACTCAAGACGCAGTACAAATGCTATCACATGATTGTGGATCATGCAGTGCTGCATTACCCTGCAGGCCATAGGGCAACATGGGCTCAAGGGCATTCGAAAAGCACTTCAGGCCAGAAACCAGCTGAAAGACAAGCTGCAGATTTTGACACACTGCAACACAGGCAGCCTGGCAACTGCAGAATATGGCACAGCACTGGGCGTGGTCCGTGCAACTGCAGAAGCAGGAAGTCTGCAGCGGGCCTACTGCACAGAAACAAGGCCTTACAATCAAGGTCCGTGCCATGCTGCACTGACCTTGGAACATCACCATCGCATGGAATAGTAAGCATGCCAGCATACTGCATCACCAGCAACGGTGTTGTCTACATGTGCAAAAGAATTATACTTGCAGCAGCAGCAGCATCAGCAGCATCTCTGCAGGGCGCAGAAGCAAACCTGCTTATCGCCGGGAGACATGACCAGCTCCCTCTGCACGAAAGCACTCAGAAACAGCTTCTGCAGAAACTCACCTGCATCTAAACAACCCCAGATTGCCTTACACAGGTGCACGCTTGACAGTGTACGAGCTGATGCATGATGGCTTGCCCGCCACTCTCATCTGTGACTCAGCTGCTGCGGCCCTGATGGCACAAGGCAAAGTGGATGCCATTGTGGTGGGTGCTGACAGGGTGGCTGCCAATGGAGACACTGCTAACAAGATCGGCACCTACTCCCTTGCAGTCCTAGCAAAGCATCACAAGTAAGTCCCATGGTTTTCACACAAATGCAGTGAACACATTCCTGTTTTGCAGCTTTCATGTCGTTGGCATCTCCTCCAGATCATGCAAACCTGTTTACCGCATTCTGATCAGCCGTCTGTTATGGTCACTTCATGGTCAGCTGCATCCCATCATGCTTCCAGCAACTACAGCTGTTGCACCGTTGCTGATGCACTGTGTTGTTCATATAATTTGATACCTTACCGTCTGGATCGTGGAGCCAGTTGTGACTCAGCAGATATCCTGGCCTGTGCTGATGCACAGTGTTGTTTTTCATTTCAGTGACTACCTTACAGTCTGGGGTGTGCAGCCAGTTGTGACTCAGCAGACACCCTGGCCTGTGCTGATGCACTGTCTTGTTTGCAGCATCCCCTTCTTTGTGGCAGCACCCACCACAACCCTGGATCCCAACCTGCCAGCAGGCTCTGACATCACCATAGAGCACCGGCCTGGCAGTGAGGTCACCCATTTCCAGGGCAAACAGGTCGCACCTGATGGCATTGATGTGAGTTCCGCACCCCATTGCCATTGCACATGTGGTAATTGTTTTTGGCGGGCAGATACATGTCAGAACAACCAGTTTCAGGGTTGGAATTTGATCCAAACGGCCTCACTCTTACAGCCTGCAAACTCGTGCCATACGACAGGCAAACATTTGCTGGCGGGTGCATACCCGACTTGCATTCACCTTACCTGGTGCCATCTTTGTGTGCTTTGTTTGCTAACTTGAAACCTGACATTGGGCATGCACTCATGGAGGCAACCTCTGACTGCAGCGCTGCAAATCCAGTGAAGTGACAAGGTAATGCATGCAAGCATGCAATACCAAAACCTTAGCGCAGCAGCAGCCCTGGCACACACTCTTGAACACATTTTTTGCGTTAGTCTTATCGTTTGGCTTATCTTTTGTCTGTTCCTGGCAGGTGTGGAACCCATGCTTTGATGTCACGCCTGCCACCCTCATAGAGGGCGTCATCACAGAGAGGGGCCTGCTGCCTAACAAGAATGGAGCTTTTGACGTTGCTGCCTTCATGCGGGATCAAGTAAGCCCTGCATGACTGGCATGCATGATTAAGTAAGCCCTGCATGACTGGCATGCGTGATCAAGTAAGCCCTGCATGACTGGCATGCGTGATCAAGTAAGCCCCGTATCACCGGCGTGCTGTCACTCAGCAGTCTTGCAAGCTGCCCAGACTAGACACATGTTTGCCCATACACACACAACGCTACATGAGCTTCAGCACAACCAGCGCCCTTGTTTTGAAGCAGTCGCAACGCATCTTACTGCAGCATTTGGCAGTGTTGCATGAATGCTGCCAGATGCTTGGTCCCAGGGCACACCTGCTCACCAGGATTGCCTGTTGCTGAAGGACTATAATCTGACACAGAACTGCCAATGCAGGGTTTGTTGGACGATGCAAAACAGCAGGGTGAAGCACATGGGATGAATGGTCATGCCACACCTGGCATTCAGAGCACCATTCCCGGATTTCAGGTGTCCTAGCTGAGCTGTTTGCCAGTTGTTACAGCAGTTTGACCACAGACGTTGCATGCATCAGCAGACCCCAATGGACTGCTGTGCCTTGTTCAGCATGAGATGGACACTACTGTGCTGTGATGCTTTTGAGGCAGTACTGTGAGACTATGAGGTCGAGGCAAACGCGATTTCTGAAGATACTCATTCTCAAGACCTCTACAAGGTCAAGGTGCTGCATGAGGTGGTGTTGCTGTGCCCATGCTGTTCCCTAAACGGGTTGCAAAGCTGACTGCAGGCGCTAGACACAGAGACTGTGAAAGACTACCTGGCTGAAAGGGATGAGCTGGCAGCGCATTTAGGACCCAAGGAAAGCAAGTCATCTTGGCAGGTATGTTGTCTTGTTGTAGCCTAGACTTCTACACTGACTGTTGAGAGGAAAACAACACTGATGGGGTCGCTAATGGTAAAAAGTGAAGATTTCTGCAAAGCCACACGCCTGGTTGACTTCTTTGCACCAGCTGCTTCTGCTTTTGCATCCTACCCAAAAAGCTTTCCTCAGCAATTGACGTGTTGAACCCAAAACCTGCGAGGGTAGTCCTGTGCACTTCTGCCTTCCCAGGCACAGGTTGCGGGCGTGGCTGGGATCACTTGCTGAAGAAAGCCTAGAGCAACTAGATCTGCATCGCTAAAGTATCTCCCCAATATAAGAATGTGCTTCGACTGTCCATGCATTTCTGCGGTTCGACCTCAAATGTAGGATGGACGTTTCTGTAGAAGTATAGGCGTTTTGAGATTGGGAGGAGTTGCATATCGACAGCAGCATACCTGAGTGGGCAAAAAACAAGTGGCTGCTGCTGTCCATGTGTCTAGCTGAAGCTGTTGTGCTAGCATGGGTACACCTGGTATTTGCTCACCACAGCTAGTGCAGTGTCTTTCTATCATTCAGAGACACCATGCACTGTAACACACAAGCAGTGATGCGTGCACATCACAATTAGCTGTCATGAATTCTCAGGGCAGGGTTTGCATCCTCAGGTTTTGCATTGCATCCACTGACAAAGGCAAACAGTGTCTTGCGCTGTGCTGTCTACTTAGAAGTTTTGTTGTTAGCCCATCCCTGATGCTGCAGGTGCAGGAGGTTGGGGATGGCAACATCAACTTTGTGTACATTGTGAAGGGGCCCAAGGGGGCCTTGTGCCTCAAGCAGGGCTTGCCCTTTGTGCGCATTGCCCAGGACTGGCCCCTCACACAGGTGCCCTGCCCTAGTTGCACATGAGCCCCAGCCCTGCCCTACCTGTGGGCCCTGTCTTGCCCTCCTCTGCCTAGCCATTTCGTCCTGTCTGCCATTCTCTCTTGTTTCCTTGCCGGTGTTTTCACTGTCATGTCTTTCCTTGCTATGCTGTCCTCTGCTTGTTGCAACACTTGGTCTGTACGTGTGTCCTAGACCTTCTCGACGCTGACAGCTCATGAGGCGTTCCTTGCCTTCTTCTGGCATATCAGGGCTCAGCATGATTCACCTGTTGCAATGTTTGGTCTGTGCGTGTGTCCTGGACCTCCTCAACCCTGGCAATTCATGAGGCGTTCCTTGCCTTCTTGTGTGTGGTGTCAGGGCTTAGCATGATTCACCTGTTGCACCATGACCAGTCCAGCTGCACTTTCAAGATGACAAATCATCCAACCACTACATTACTGTGTATTGTGTACTGTGTACTACTTACTACTGTGTACTACTGTGTACTATTGGGTACTACTGACTAGTACTGTGTACTGTGTACTACTGTGTACTATACCATTTGAATGTTCATGATCTCACATGAAGCTGTGCTCCTCTAACAGCAGCCCTGTCTGTCCTGAACTGTCTCTTGATGCCTGGGGACGCTAAATGCAGGACCGTGTACGGTATGAGGCAGATGCATTACGGCAGCAGCACAGCTTATGCCCGGAGCACGTGCCAGCGCTGTATCATTTTGATGCTCAGAACGCCCTCATAGTCATGCAGTACCTGCCCCCTCCCCACGTCATACTGCGTAAAGCCATTGTTCAGGTGTGGTCTCTGGTCTTTGAGTCATGCTGTGTAAAGCCATGGTTCAGGTGTGGTCTCTGCTCTTTGAGTCATTCTGCGTAAAGCCATTGTTCAGGTGTGGTTTCTGGACTTTGAGTCATACTACGTGAAGTCATTGTTCAGGTGTGGTGGTCTCTGATCTTTGAGTCATACAAGAAATGTTTGCTGATAGTAGGGGGCATAGGGGTAGGCATAGGGGCATAGGAATGTTCATTGAATGTATGCATGGGTGCAGTGTCATGAATCTATGCCCCATCATCTTGCCTCGAGGCGTGCTGCTTACAAACCTTAATCTTGCCTGACGATGTCTGCTGTGACCTGCATACAAGACAGGCTGGTTCACCTTGTACCATTAGTCAACAGCTGCTTTGTCAGCCTGTACCTTACACTGTTAGTCAGCAGGTCTTGAAGTAGTGTGCCCCTTCTCAGCGGGATCAACACAACAAAGTGCAAAGCCACAGACAGATGAGTGCAGAAGACTGCAGTGGCCCTGTCTACCACTGTCTACTTTGTTGTGTTGAACATCTAGACAGCTGTAGACAGTAGTAGACAGTAGACAGTAGTAGACAGTAGACAGTAGTAGACAGTAGTGGACAGTAGACAGTAGTAGACAGTAGACAGTAGACAGTAGTGGACAGTAGTGGACAGTAGACAGTAGTAGACAGTAGACAGTAGACAGTAGACAGTAGACAGTAGACAGTAGACAGCTGTAGACAGGGCCACTGCAGTCTTCTGCACTCACCTGTCTATGGCTTTGTACTTTGTTGTGTTGAACACGCTGAAATGTCACACTACTACAAGTTCATGCATCCAATCACAAGCATGACAGCAGCACCGCAGTATGGTCATACCCATACCCACACCCACACCCATACCCATACCCATACCCATACCCATACCCATACCCATACCCATACCCATACCCATACCCATACCCATACCCATACCCATACCCATACCCATACCCATACCCATACCCATACCCATACCCACACCCACACCCACACCCATGCCCACGCCCACACCCGCATCCACACCCACACCCACACCCACACCCACACCCACACCCACACACACACCCATGCCCACACCCACACCGATGCCCATGCCCGTACCAATACCCATGCCCATGCCCGTACCAATACCCACACCCATGCCCACACCCACACCCACACCCATGCCCATGCCCACGCCCATGCCCATGCCCATGCCGATACTTATACCCAGGCCCATACCCCTACCCACACCTGTACCCCTACCCATACCTGTACCCCTACCCATACCTGTACCCCTACCCTTACCCATACCCATACCTGTCCCCCTACCCTTACCCATACCCATAACCTGACTTGACACCCAGAGCCAGCACTAACAGTCACAGGTCACAGCTAGACATCCTAGCTTACATGAAGTGTTGCTGCACAGACTGCAAGTGGATATGCTAGCTTGTGCAAAGCTGTTGATGCATATGCGGTGCCGTCTATCCCCGACCCAAACCCCAAAAGTGTTGCTGCACACAGGGTGCTACATATGCAAAACGCTAAAATGCATAACGCTGCTGCATGCAGGGTGCCATGTATCCCAAGCTGGCAGGCCACATTGCTCACTTCCTGGCTCAGACCCTCTTCAAGACTTCCCTCATTGCCCTCTCCACTTCAGAATACAGGTGACAAAGTGGTGTGCATGCATGCATACAATTACTCCAAATCCTTCCACCTACAACCAACAGGCTGGACGCTGCAGTGTGTAAGGATGCTTGGGCCAGATCATGACCAGAGCCAAAAGCATGTTGCAGTTTTCAAGCTGTGCAAGCTAAAGTTAAGAGACTGGTCCATCTGTACCTTGACACTCACTGGTTTGTCCTGCTTTTTATGCATACTTTGATGAAGACCAATTCATTGGTCATGTGGCTGGTGCACAAAGTTTGTTTTGTCTTGATGCAGGGTTTTGGCAGAGAGGTTTCGTAATGGTGACATGTGCCGTCTGACAGAGCAGGTCATCTTCACAGACCCCTACCACGCCGCCCCAGTCAACAGCCACACCACCCCCCACCTAGATGAGCTAGTACACTCCCTCAGATCAGACACCCAAGCCAAGCTTGCAGCATCATCACTCAAGGTATTCATCAACTCGCACTACAGCTACTCTGTATCTGCATTTGTCTGTTGACTTCTCTGATGAGTCTTCAAGACACCAAATGTAAATTGATTGCATGATTGTTTCAGCTGATGTGTTTGAGCTTATGTGTTGAGAGCTCTGGGTGACACATACTGGAGTGTAGCATCGCCATCTGTTGACTTGTGCCCTGAGCAAACATGAAGCTGCCTGTCTGCATATGCATGTCGATGCGTAACAAAGCTTGCCAATGTTCAGTGAAGTGTACCTTTGGCTGTACCAGACAGTGTCAAACATTTTGAAGATCGTGCATTGCTGGGATTGATTGCGCCTCCACCAACCATCAGAGATGACAAACCATATGCTGAAGTACAGACAGCACAAGCACTCTGCACAACCACAACCACAACCACAACCACAACCAATCTGCAGCATGGCAACTTCCTTCCATGTTGATGCAGGCCAAGTTCATAGAGCGCAGCCAGGCGCTGCTGCATGGGGACATGCACACAGGCAGCCTCATGGTCACCCAGGACACAACCTATGCCATCGATGCAGAATTTGCGGTGTATGGGCCCATTGCTTTTGATGTGGGCAAGTTCATGGCCAACCTTCTGCTGGCCTTCTTTGCCTTGGATGGTCACAGCACTGCAGCTGACACTCGCAGCAAACAGCGCGGTTGGCTGTACCAGGTAGCTGCATGTCTTCTGTCTGTGACACAATGCATGACACAACAAGAGCAGTAATGATTCAGCCGATGTCAGCAGTTCATACATCTGTAAGGTTAACTCCTACTCCTTGAAATTGTTACTCACAGCTTACCTGCTGTCTTCAAGCACACAGTGTGTCTTACTATGGCGTTCCTGTGGCACTCCTGTGGTCTTACTGTGGTGCAAACGTAGCATTACTATATAACTAAGGCATGTGACTGGATGTACTAGTGTGTGTGCTGTCTCTGCAGGCCGTAGTGGATGTGTGGCAAATGTTCCAGACAGAGTTTCTGCAGCTGTGGGACCAGCACAGCCACCAGGGGGATGCTTACCCTGCTGCCCTGTTTGGGGGGTCAGTCAAGCAGGGCCAGCAAGCCCACCAGGCATGTCTTCTTGCCCTCAAAGTACTTCTTTTAACAACCCACAATCTTTATGCTTCTTCATCGCCGCATAGCCTGTGATTTGCTTGCCTTCAAGTGCCGTTTCAGCAGCTCTCATCCTTCACACTTCAATTCAGCTATAGATATGATGCCTGTTGAATCTAGATTTGAAGGCAAGCGCATACGACCACACACATCATGCAGCGCCTTCAAATTCTTCATTCAACAGGCATCATATTTCATAGCTGCATGGCCTTGAATTGACAGCTGGTCATGTCAGATGCCAAAGGCATCATTGCTGCTGAAAGGGATTAGTGCCCTAATGCCATAAGCCTGTCCTTTTGCAGCTGCTGTGCAGGTTGCTCAACAGTTTCATGGACACCGCCTTGCACTGACATCAGCACAATTAGAACCTGGCATACTGTTCTTGCCATAGCAGTGCTGGGCCCGGTGTGAGATTATGCCATGTGTGCTCGCAGGCTGCACAGCAAGCATTCATGGCAGAAGTATTTGTGGACGCCCTGAAGTTTGGCGGAGCTGTCATGATTCGTAGGATTGTGGGCATTGCTCATGTGAATGACTTCAGAGACATCAAGGATGACAACATCAGGTATGTGACAAAGCAGAGTGCAAGACCTGCAGCGCAGATCACAAGCTTGAATAGCTGGCATACACTCAGAATGCAGATCATATGCCACTCATATGCGTCAAATAAAAACATGCACACATATCAGCTCATCAGCAGTTGCACCGCACCAGTCTGCATGCAGTGTACGTCAGATGTTTACAACACAGGCATGCACAATTGCATCATTGCTCCAGGTCTGTGTGTAATCTGGTGCAATACATCAATGCATCAGCATATGCATATGTATTGTGCATCATGCTATCATTGCAGTCCCAGCAAGGCTCCCATAGAGACCCCAACAGGTCATTGCTGTTGCTGTGATCTGTGTGTGCCGGCAGGAAGGTTGCTCCTTTCACACAAACCTTACAAGGGCTCTCAGGTGCCCAAATTTGGTTCTTGAGAACTCATCCTAGGGGCTCTCACCACTCACAGTCAATGCACTGTGATTAACAGCTTTCTCATGCTCACACAGGGCTGTGGTGGAAGAGAGGGCATTGCGTTTTGGTAGAAGACTACTGCTGGAACAGTTTGACACCATCAGTGATGTTGTGCGACAAGCAGAGAAGCAGCGACATGATGGCAAGAAGCCATTGTTTGATTTCTCAGCAAGCAGCGCAGACCGAATAGAATCTCACTCTGTGGCTACTGCTGTTGAGCCATAGCTCGTTTCTATTTCAGAATTTGTGTGTGTAGTCACAGCGTCGTATGGCACTTGTTGTTTAGATGTGTACTCAAGAACCATGCACACCGATGTCACCATATCAAACGGTGTCTGCTGGGTGCATGGGTCTCTGTTGACAGATAATTGTAGGAATTATTTTTCAGAGCAGATGCTAGCTTGACACCAAGCATGCATGATGCAACACACATCTGCTCGATCACAAAACACGACTTACACAATGATATAAGCCAGCGTACCATCCAAACGCACTCATCTGGTTTGGATGCATAACACAGGATGCATGGTGGACTAAGGATGAATGGTGAAAAGCCAATACCAACCTATGACAGCTTGGTGGGGTTGTTAGTAAACGTGCACAGATCAGGACAGGCAAATGGATCAAAGCCTCTCTATCATGAGAAATTGCAGCAGGAATCATGACAGGCTGCGGTACAGCTGGCTGCTTCTAGCAGAGTCAAGCACTCTTGTGTACAGCATACATGCATGTTCTTGTTTTGCAATCCTTGCAGATATATCTTTTACTCTAATTGTGTAAGGCTGAGGGGTAAGCCTTTGCTGATGCAAGCTTCAGCACCAAGCGCTAGCCTGCATGAGGTGGAGGAGGGGGTGGTGGTGGCGGGGGAGGGGGCGGTGGTGGTGAAGCCTGCAATCACACAATTTCTTGGGTGCAACTCCTCCAGACATCTGGCATGTGGTACAGGCAAGACGTGCAGGTAAGAAGGCTTGGCCTTTCAGGTTAGCTCGGTCGCCCAAGTCTGTGGCTGCTTGGCAATACCCTCCAAAAACATTCAACACATGGAACTTAATGGGACTTTGCATGACAAGTCTTGATGCAAGACTGATGCAAGAGTGCTGCACTGCAGCCAATGCAGCACAGATGCAAGTGTGATGCATACACCAAACGAAACATCACAGCCAAGCTAGCCGTGTTTGCATGTCACATGCAGCTGATTCATCAAAGCCTATCGGCTGAAAAAGACCACAAGATGACAAGCAGACTGCTCAAAGACTAGGGTGTAAATGCTAGCAAGCCAGGCAGGACCTACTTTTGTGGTTGTGTTGGTAGTAGGGTGAGGAGGTGGAAGGATGGTGATGCTGGAAGCTGCATTAGGCAGCGTCTCGTTGCTGCTGCTTGTCTGTCCCTGCATCACCATATCAGCACACAAGTCAGGTGCAAACTGGCGCCCTTGGTACTTCCCTTTGATGCCTGTCTAGTATCAAGTCACACTTGTGAGTGCATGATTTGCACACGCATGCAGGACAGTGGGTGTTGCACTGAAGGCTACAGGGCGCTGGGCACAAGGAGCTTGTCAGGCTGAACAGATGTTAGCACAGGTGATGGGTGGTGTTGATGGTGATGTTGGTCTCTTCGACTGGCATGACAGCTTATCATGCAGTCCTAGTAATACATCAGAGGTGGAGTTGCAAGTCAGGCAGCTGTGCAATTGATTGCAATTTCATTCTTGTGTGGCTTACATTGAGGGTGCCTGAGGTCAAGGTGCTGACAGTACCACCAGGAGCATTCCCACTGGCCTCAGACAAGACCTGGCTCAGCTTGCGGCCTGCACAGCATGCATGGTCAGTCTGAGGCACCCCAGAAGGTCAGAAAATGGGTATTGAAAAAACAGGGCATAACAGCAGCTCCAGTCATGTTTGGAGGGGGACAACAGGGCTTCAGGCAAGCTGCCATCATCCTGAGAGGTTTGGATGGAGAGGTTTTCTTCCATGGCAAAGCGCTTGGTTTCAATGCAACCATGCCTGAGGGACTGGAACCTACAGGAGTCAAAGATAACTTGGCTGGAATTGATGGTCACAGATGGTCACAGAGAAGGGAAGGAAGATGTCAGGGTGTGAACTTGCCTGAAGATGCAGGAGGGGGAGGTGGGGGTGGAGGGGGTGGGGGCGGTGGTGGGGGAGGGGAGCTATGGCCAGCTGTGGCAGATGCCGCAGCAGCTGCCTGTGAGGGAAACACAAAGCACCCTTGACTCATCTGCCGTGACAGATGCTGTCCAAGATTTTGTGATGTGCTAGTGAAGTGGTATGTCACATCAAGGTTCACAGAGAAACGTTGAGCACACAGAGTGCAGCCAAAGATGGCCTATGACGCTGTGCACAGTCAACAGAACATGAGCCTTGAAACATTGCATGTAGCAGGTTTTTAGGGAATGTGAGAAGAGTGATGTTACACTACAAAAGGATTGGTAAACTAGAATCACTTTAACTTGTGAGACATGTGCTGACTCAAACTCATACTGCACTGTGAGGCATGGCAGTACACTCACCTGTTATTAGTCGAGCATTGTGAGATGCAACTCACCTGGGCAGGGGAGGTGGGCAGAGGGGGTGAAGGGTGTGACTCCCCTGCAGTAGAGGGCACAGGAGGGGGTGGAGGTGGAGGCGATGGGCTTGGAGAGGTGTTGTTGGGAAGGATGGTTGTGCTGCTAGCTGAACCTGGAGCAGCGTTTTGGTTGCTGCTACTCTGACCCTGTTGCGTGCACAAACATATCATTGTTGAAGGGACACAAGGGAGGTCTTCCAAAGGAGAAATCAGCTGCTGTACAGATGTAGTGGGGAAAACAATAGCTTTTGAAACTTCACTTGGCAAACTGCAGCACATTGAATAGACAAACTGCCGCAATGGAAGCTTACATTGAATGATCCAGAGGTCATGGTGTCCACAAAGCCACCTGTGCCACTTGCTTGGCTGAACACTTGCTGTAGTCTGCGTCCTGCAGGATCTCACTCAACATCAGTACTGCACTGTCACACCCACAAGCAAAGACGAAGTGCTCAATCAGCACAGCCAAGGCTGTCAAGTCGAGACCTGCAGGTGCCACATGCTGTAGCTGCTGTTCTTCCAGAGGCCTGAACAAGCAGGATACTGCTAGAGTCAATTGTTTGTATACAGTGGTTGGATCCGCACACTAACAAATTTGTGTGTACAGGTCAGTCAATGTGACGTACCTAGCAGCGGCCGCAAGCCCAGGGCATAGAAGCACGATGCATACAGCTGACAAAGCTGCTCGAGTCCGGTTGGACGCCGTGCTAGGCTTTTGACGGCGGCTAGTGCTGGTCATGGCTCGACGGCGTGGCAGGCCTTTAGATGATGGTTAACAGCGTGCTCGACTTTAGGTGATGGTTGTCACTGGTCCTGCGGCTGTCAATGCAGGTCCCGGAGCATCTGGAGATTACGCCCAGACGGATTCCCTGTAATTCAAAAGGGTCCCCCTTTTCGAGGATGCCAATGCGACGTGATCGTTTTCAAGGAACCGCAGGAAGTGTCTCCTGCTGATAAGGTAGATGACATGTCTGGCACTGCGGAGCGGCGCGTGTCTGATAGCTCAACACACTTTGTATAGTCCAAGATCTGAAGACATCTGTCATGACAAGTGTGGCCGCCGCTGCAACTTCCATGACCAGCTACATGCAGAGCTACAACACCTGGCCGGACATGCTGCAGTACAGATGCTTGACTACAGATTTCGAGGTTCAAAAGAGCATTGTGGAAACCACTGGCAAACTGCTATCACAGCCTGGCTTGCTCAGGTAGCACAAGGTGCAATGCCTCTGAGGCTAAGTCTGGCTGTAACAGTTCTGCAGGCTCAGAGATTATGCTGACATGTCACAAAGGCCCGTATAGAAGATTATATGCATATACCTTAAATGTGGCAATTGCAAGCTCGTGACTATGACTTCACATACAAGCCTTAGCAAGCATTACAACAGGCAAAAGGAGCTGCGCAGCATGCTGCAGAGGCCTCCTAGTACTGCTTGACTTATTGCTGGTGAGACCTTCATTGCGCTTATCAAGGTAAGCAACCAATGTACAACCTTCACAGGAAAGCCAGACCGCTACCATATCCAGACATAGCCAGCGAATTATTGCGTTAAGGAGGTTGACAGTGTGCCTGACGAAACTATAACAAAACACACCAAGCTTACAGAATGCTTTGTGCTAACAAGAAAGGCTTACACACTGCGCTGCTCTGCATCAAGGGTTTCGTCTACATCATAGGAGGATCTTGCAAGATCCTGATCCTGATCAGAAGCTTCTGCTGAAAGCAAAACCCCATCGCCATACTGCTGCATGTTGCTCATGTCCAAGGGCGGGTATGAGCAAGATGCGATTGAGTACTGCTCAGTCAGGGGCAGCGAGGCTGATGAGGCATCACTGTGAGGATACATGTCATCTGTCTGCATGAGCGCTGGATCTAGCTGATCTGGCTCAACACCGATCAGCGCCTCATCACTGGCATCAGATCTGCGCATGCTGTTATCTAGGGAAGTATCATTGTCCCACAGCTTCTGCCCCTTTCCCTTGTCCTTCCTGCGCTGCCTACATTCAACGCCAACTCAGCACCTTGCATGCATGAGAGACTGGTACTGGACCGCCCATAGGTTTTGCCAGGCCAACCCTTACTGATAAATTTCATGACTGGTTTGGTTGAAAATTGAATCTCTCATGCATGCATGACTAAACTGACTGTTTACTGCACATGCAGGAGGACATGTCAAAATTGCATTTAGCTCACAAAATGCCAGATCAATTGGTTTCAAGGTGCTGACAACAGCATGTTGACACAATGTCAAGACTGTGAGCAGCTTGTATCTCACTTGTTATGCACGCGTAGTGAGCAAAAGCAAGCGCTGGCGAGTGAGAGAACAAATGTGCTGAGCCACATACCTATCTTCTGATGACCCTGGCATGCGAGAGGCCATTTGAGTGCCCCTGGGAGTGCTGCTGCCCCTGCTTGGGCTCCCAACTCTACTGGCCCTGTTTGGGGTCCCTGCCCTGCTACCCCCTCTGCGATGCTTCTGCTGCTTGGCCTTCTTGTACCCAGCAAGCTTTGCTGAAATGTAGGAGGGCAGGTGGTCAAACCCCTTTTTGATAGCATGCCTGCAGTGTTGCACACAGCACACATGGGATATGACATACTTCGCATCCAGCTTTTGCGCAGCAAGCTGTGCAACATTCCGTTTCAGGCAAGAACGCTCAAGCTATGCTGAAGTTGTTGCAATGCATGCCAATGGGACTACATGCAATCAGTCGATGGCGTGATTGTGGGAATGTTCTCACTCCGGCACAGCTCTGGAACCAGGCGAGCTTGCATGGGTTGCTGAGTGGACTATCTGAGCCACATCCAGCAAATTGTTTGCCTCCATGGCGCTCAGCTCATCGGTTTCTGGCAAGCAACAAGGACAAACCAAGTAGTCCCGCATTTTCCAGCCCAGGAATAGTAACAAAACCACCAGGAAGACTCCTGCAGCAAGTTGCCAAGAGCTTTTGTTGTGTGCCGGCTATGCAGTATTTGCGCAAGCCAACATGTGCCCAAAAGACTGCTACAAGATGGTTGATAACAGCTGCTGGTATGTTGACTCCAAGCTGATGCTGCAAACGCTTTCACCACAGGTGAATCTGCAGTACAGTTGGGTACAATCCTTCTAATTCACAACATGTGTTCTGCCACCAAATATGGTCTTTTCCAAAGCAAAAACATGCATGGTCACCGATTGGTCTGTCATTACCAGTACCATGGTGCTCTTTGTAAGGTTGTTAACACGTAAAGCTGCTTGAGACTAGAGTTTCACTGCCAATCTATATGGAGGAGGCCCCAGTGCTGCTGCTATATGCATTTCAGAGTGGCAAGGCAGCAATTGGCAAGCCACAAGAATGAATACTTACCTAACACGATGACTGAGACAGTAGTTGCATGGCCGAGAGATGCAGTACTGGCTGATCTGCTACCAGAGTCATCCATCAGCAGCCTTGGCCCAGATCCATGAAGGGCTTGACAGAGATCACATGTGTGCTGTAGCCATCCTTCGATACAGTCTTGGCTCTTGCAGCAAGACAGGGTGTTTGCTTCTGGTGGGCAGTTGTGAGGGGTGGAAAGAGACTGTTCACAGGGAGTGTTAGAGGGTGAAGGCGGAAGAGGGTGACCTGCACACCAGATGCATGCTGTGGCTTAGACATCATCTTTGGAAGCAGGCATCAAGCTGCATATTGCGAAACCAAATACAGAGTGGCGCTGTCAGACACAATGCTGCTAAAGGTGATGCCCAGAATGCACAAGATAGCAGATGTATACAATTGGCTGCAGACCTTGAAAGCAATCCAGCACGCAAGACATGGCAAACAACAGAGCTGATGCAGACTGCAAGAGAGCTGCAAGAGAAGCACCTGCATCCCTGCATGCATATGGTATTGCTGCAAGCAATGCTGCTGCCTCAGGCTTGCAGAGGGCATGAAGTAGAGCGCTGGTAGACTGCAGCACAGTGTTTGTGTAGACCCCAGCAGAAGCTAGCTGACTGCACATGGTGTCAAGAGCAGTGCCAAAAAAAGTGTCTGCACCTGTACCATTGAGCCTGCATGCACCCAATTTTCATACTAAATGGCAGATCTATGAAAGCCGTTCCAACACCCAACCATTAATTGTGAGTCCCAAACACCTGAGAGCTTGGCAGAGGTCAGTATCATCGCGGAGGATGACAGCTGCCTGTAGCACATGAGACTGCAAGCAGTACAGTGTCTGGAGGGACGTTGAAGCTGCTTTTATAGCGTCTCTGGGAAGCTGGTCATCCTCGCCAAGATCTGCACTGCCCAGTGGTGCAAAAATGAACAAAAGCATGCTTCTGTCTGAAGCCTGACAAAGCCAAGATCAAACGCACCGTTGCTGGCGTAGACGGAGCGACAATTGCCTTCGTGGCCGCAATTTGCTGTATCTGCAACCTGCAAAGTGCACCAATATTCTCTGTATGCCTGCTGATCAGAACTTGGTCAAGGAAATTGACAATCTCAGAAGCACAGTCAGTGCTTACCAACGCAACACCTCGGGAGGCTTGTGCACTGCGATTCAGCGCACCCCAGACAATCGAAATGTCTAACAACGCACCAGAGCAACTGTCTGCTCTCAGTTCTTGTATTGGGTGGTCAGTGTCTCCGGGCAGAGATCGTGGAAGCAACAGGGCTTGAGCGTTAGCGTACGCAACAATGCGAGCCGCAGTAAAGATCAGACAGATTACCCTGGCGCGGCGCTGTTGCCGTCTTAGCTGCATTCACACAAAAGGTAGGCGTTGGCATGGAGCCGCTACGACCTTCATTTCTGGCAAGTGCTTTTCGCCAAAGACAACAGAGTACAGAAGGCTTTCACTCAGGTATGTTTGCGCATCAAGGCGCGTCTGAGACCCTGGGTTTCATGCTGGGTAACACACGATGAGTAAGCAGCTGACGAAAATACACACACACACACACACACAGCTGAGCTTCATCTGGCTGAGAATCTTCAAGTGACGGCAGATGTGACCAAACTTGGCGTTGCAGTGTCTCTGATATACCTCACCAAGTTTAGATGTAACTCTGGCAACCATAAATCAAGCTTTTGATGTCAGCGGTCCTACTAGTAACAATGGTCTTCGAGATGCATTTCAATGCATTGCGCAGCTTAACACAGCCTTGCATGACTGCATACTGTATTCATCACAACACTTATGATACAGGCATTTCACCGGGCTCTGCAAATCAGTGCATCCTTGGGGATGTATATCTGAGATCCAATCTATCAAGGAACCATAGATCATGGTCTATGCTTACCCCAGCTGACCATGTATGACCTGTTAGTTGCTTTCATCACTGTGCATCACTCTTGACCAATTGACCAAAAGCACACTTGCACGCTGATGTAGCCCTTCTGCGGCGCTCGAACTCATAACCCATGCATGCACCATATCAGCAGAAGTAGCCCAAGACAGTGCCACAAGCATGCCCAGAGCAAAAGAGGAATATGCTGAGCTGGCAAGCAACCCATCAGCAGTGCCTTAGGCACTTATGCTGCACCTGCTGGGAACGTGATCATTCAGTCACTCTTTGCAGTGGAAAATGCCTTCTGCCAGCCAGGACACAACCGCACAACCTCACCCAATTGAGCTCCTCCTGAAATGGCACAACAAGCTGCTTGACACCACTGCAAGTTCCCAAGCTGCACTCATCAGCAGATCCTGATGTTCTACCTGGCACAAGGGGTTGCAAGGGACTGCAAATGCACAGACTGTCAAGGCTAAGCAACCTTTAAAATGCATATAATTTAAAGACAGGAACATGATGTGCGTTGAAATTTCCCTGCCATGAAAATGACTCTTGTTCCTCATTGTGACATGCTTTGCTCTCGTAGCCAGCTCATGCTATGGGTTCAGGAGCTTGCATGAGTCCCAGCTTGTTGGTATTGGCCAGTGGGCAAAACTGCTGTAGGCCCATGGGCAAGCATGATGCAGGCCAGCGGGCAAGCGTGATGCAGGCCAATGGGACCACCTGAACACAACAGTAATTTGTGCACCAGTCTGAGCAGCTGTTGCTTGAAAGTTGCCCCACTTGGAACCAGGATGAGGCCTGCTCAACTGTTGCATTACTGCAACCATAAAAATGTAGCATGCTGACAGCACATATCGGCATGTTGAGTCACAGAATGCAGTCATCCAAGGCAAAAGGAAGACTGGCTGCATCTCCAGTACAGGCTTGTCTGCAGAGGCTATGAAAGCTAATCAAGAGACAAGGCCGCAACGGTGGATACCCATAAGAAGCAACTCTGCAGATCAATAGCGGCCAGCCTGAGGTCAGACCCCACACTTATTCGCAGTATCTGTGCAGATGGTGCTAGAGAGAGGTCACAGTCACACAGAAATGCAAACAACATGGCTACTTCAGTTGCAGGAGTGGCTACAGTGGAGGCTGAGTGGGACAGGCAGCAGCCCTACAGGTGATATGCAAAAGGCAAGCCAGGTCCAGCTTCTGGCAAGGGCCTGCCCATCTACCAGGGCAACAGTTGCCCTTCATGGCAAGGGCCTGCCCATTCACCAGGGCAACAGTTAGCCTCCATGCTATGCAGCCAAGACAGTACCAGCCACATGTCTGGCACAAACCACCACCGCCCCCACTGCACATGTCTCATGTGGGCATCTTGGCACATAAGACAGGCCTGCATAGCACTCACTTACAGTGACCCCCTGAGTAGCATATGCAATCCATATTGCAGCACGTACACACTGAGGATGCCTCGTGTCATGTGTATGGTGAGCACTTGAGCAAACATCACCTTTATATCCACCTGCAGCCTGGTTGCTCATGCCCATAATTAGTGTTTGACTCGCTGTGCTGGTGATTCACATGCGACTATCTGTCCTGTGTGCGTGAAGGTGCATGTGACTTGCGAAAAGCCAAGCCATTGCAGTGTTATGTGATCTGTACATGTATGCACATGCGTT